>ERZ1292625.110-Hain-H41-01um-R1-110-length-134248-cov-37_pt1 | contig 134248 bp, 137 predicted proteins | sample MGYA00564400_ERZ1292625 | MGnify/ENA primary metagenome ERZ1292625 (study PRJEB36523, sample SAMEA6512639) | groundwater metagenome | collected 2019-01-08 | study: AquaDiva: Metagenomics assemblies of 32 groundwater samples | reverse complement strand
CATCAATTTCGCATTAATCGTTGATAGCTTGCGTTAGTGTTAACAGGCCCTAGTCAAGGCATCCCAAGACAATTGGAAGTCACTTAATGAATGGGCATCATCAGTGGGGATATCCTTGGCAATATTCCTTGCAGGGCTGGTGTTTCTTTACGCTCCTTATGCTCACAACGCGAAACTAAAGGAGACGATTATCGCTCAAGATGAGGCAAGAAAACTTCAACAGCCTGTCATTAAGGATGATGGCTCGCAGGCCATTATTAGCGATTTACGACAACAACTTATTGAGAGGAATTTTGATATTCAGGAGTTGAAACGGCGCATAGATAAGGAAGAACAGACCGCAAGCCGTAGTTCTTCAGAGAACGCAGCATTGAATAACAGACTACGCGATCTTCAAGGGAAGTTGACAGGTAAGGTTGCTCGACAAGCTCATAGCGAAAAGATTGCTGCATTTTTAGACGCAGGTGAAGCTATCAAGCGAAAATGTTTCCTTGGATCGGATACTCCGAGACAGGAGGCGGTTGAGTGGCACAATCAAGTACTTAGCTATTTGAAAACGACAATGGATTCTGCTCACGTAATCAGATTCAAAAATACTCGATCGCCTGATGCCAAGATGCATTATTTCCTGCCAGACATGAAGTTGGTTGCAAAGGAATGCAATGATAATGCTCAGGAGATGGATACAAAACTGGAAGTATTGAGAGACTTTCTATCTGAATTAAGCACTTAATCACTTTGGTTTTTTCTTTGTATTTGTGCTCTTCTTCTGTGGTTTCGGCGTTGCCTTTATGAGCACATCAATAGCCTGTTCAAAGCTCAGCGGATGTAACGAAACCGGTTTCGCTTTCGGCATGATACCTCCATTGGGAGCGGAATTTGTACGTTCTTCGCCTGATACTTCATCTGAGCACGCTTCAGCGGTGGCGTGCTCAGCATTGTGCTATCACGTCTCCGAAGATGTCCGCATTCTCACGGTTATTATGGCGATACGAGAACTCTGCCAGGTACAACGGCAAGTAGGCTTTACTGACATTGTGGAACGTGCCGACCATGCCACGCTTCAGCAAGCTCCAGAAGCTGTCCAAATTGGCAGTATGGACATTGCCCCGCACATATTCTCCTTTGAGATGGCTGATAGTTTCATGCGGGAAAGACTTTTTCAAGCGCGTATAACCGCGCCATTCATCGGTCGCAACCAACGATACGTTTTCATCAACGGTCTTTCTCACAAACGCGGTCAGAGTGTCGGCATCGGCGCGTTCAATGATTTCAGCCACTACGTTGCCCTTGCGAGCGATCGCACCAATAACTCCAACTTTGCCCGTAACGCCCGTACCGACATGCTTTCGTTTCGATGCATGCCTATTCTTTGCCTTGCCTCCGATGTAGGTTTCATCTACTTCGACTTCTCCCATGAGCTTGGTAAATCCTCCGTCTTGCATCGCAGAACGAATGCGGTGGCACATATACCAAGCCGTTCGGTAGTCCCCACTCCCGATCTGGCGATGGATCTGCAAAGCGCTGATGCCCTTTTTGCTTTGCGTCATCAAGTAAATGACTTGGAACCAAGTACGAAGCGGATAGTTGGTATTTTCAAACACGGTCTTAGTAATGACCGAGAATCGATAGCCGTTCCTCCCGCCACACTCCTTAGCCTTGCAGACCCAATGAAACGGCTTGCTCTTCAGCTCATAGACTTTTTTATTCTGACAGCGAGGACATTGCACGCCGTTAGGCCAACGCTTTTCTGTGAGGAATTGCTTGCACACTTCTTCGGTCGAGAAGCGATCCATCAGGTTGGTCAAGGTCATCGCGGGCTTGGTCATGGCGTCCTCCGTTGTTGGGAGGATTATACCCACAAATGGAATGTGGTGTCAAGTGCAACATAATCGCCCTAATTAGATTTAATCAGTCCTCTTCTGTCTTTTGGTGCCAAGCTGGTGCCAAAAGACCATGATCCACCATGACCCATGCTGAGGTTCGTTATCACGATTCCTCGATTTTTGCTGATGATTCCTCTTGGAGGGTGTTCTGAGGCAGGTCTTCGGCGAGACTCTTCAGCAGCGGGCCGTAGGATCGCCCCCTACACGGCCCACCAAACCGTACTTCGTGTGGGCCGGCGCCTCTTCATCGATTTAGCGAATTGTTGGGGCCGGATAAACCCCTCCAGCAAACCCTCGTGCTCTCTCTCCCTTCGAGATTTCCCGTCTAAAGAATTCCTGCAAAGCCAGAATCACTTTGAAAGAATGCTGACAATTTCGTTCAGCGGATTACACTCTCCGATCTCAGCTCTTCTGTCTCGTGGTTTGTTCTTTCCCCTTCTACACAGGCCCCCCTACAAAGCTCCTATGCCCTTCTCCATTCGTGCTTTTCGATGCTTTCCTTGACGGCGCAGACGATGGCGCGTAGCCTTTCACTCAAGACGTTCTGAGTTACCCTAAAGTTTCTATTCTCTCGCATTTCCTGATGTCTTCCTGCGTGGCTGACTTCACAGATTGTGCCGCTTGCGACGTCCAATTATTTTGAAGTGCTGCATTTCCTTGTGTTGAACGCCAGGAGGGAAACTACTCACCTGCCCGAGGGGAGTAGCGTCATCATGGATAATCAGTTCACCGGCCTTCCGCAAAGACGCTCGATTATGAAGATGTATTGGTTGCTCCAAGCATGCATCATGCTGGCCGTCGGAGTAGGGCTTGTGTCGTGCAAGATCATGCAAAAAGATCAGGTTTTGACCCAGCCAACGGCGCTTGGTCAGTCTTTGAGCCCCTGCCAGTCGACAGAAGCGTCTTCCATCACAACGCCGGAATTGTGTGTGAATGTGACGGAGATGCAGCTATCCAACGAGGGCACAACAGCTGATGTCGGTCTCTCGCTCGTGAACCGAACTGAGCGTAGACTCTTCATTACTTTAACAGGGCCCACTTCACTGACAGGCAGCAATGGAAGAAAGTGGAATACAGGGGATAGCAAAGGTCTTGGCAATCTCAGTAATCCAGTGCCGTTAGAGCCAAGAGGAGAAATACAAGGAACCATCACGTTTCACCAAATTGGACAATCTCCAATAGACCTGATCTTTTCACTGGTTGGAGAAATTGGGATTATGAAAATGGGATCTCGCGGTCAAGTGGTCCCAGGTCAGATTGCGAGAAAACACCCGATCACGCTCTCGGGAATTCGTATCCGACATCAGCTACCTCAGTCTACTGGCGCGACGGAACAGAACAAGGGCGCCAAACTTACCCACGTGTTTTCTCGACGCACGAAACCTACAACGCCCACATCGTCGGCTTCGTCGAAATCGTCCGCCCCTGGAGCAGTCGTAGAGGCGTCAGGTAGTGGAAAATCGAGCAGCCAGAAGCCGGCCTTGTCCAACGCCAGTCGCTCTCCCGATCAAAAGTCCCGTACAATCGATCCTCCGGCGGGCAATGCCGCGAAACACAATCATGAATCGAAATCGGTCGGAAGTGTCGAGGTAGGTCCACACGTGTTCGGTTTGCGCATCGGCATGACGCCTAATCAGGCCCGCAAGGTGTTTACGTCGCATGGTCTCGGATTATCGATCAAATCTCCTTATACCGAAGGCTTGAGCAGGCTGACATTTAGTCTTCCCGGACAGGCTCCGCAGCCTGTCCCGCTCACGGACTATGTCACGCGGATATCCGGTTCTCTTATTGACATAAAGTCTCCTGCAACTGAAAGCTCAGGTGTGGTGCTTACCGTATTCTTTGGGCCTATTCCTGGACAGGAAGGCATCGTGTCGCTCAATCTGACCGAGTATATCCCGGTCAGTAAGGAGCCGACTGTTACCGCTTTTACGAAGACGCTATTGGAGAAATATGGAACTCCCACCGAGTTGCTACCGGACTCTCCCGGCATATACCGATGGCGTTACGACAGCAATGGAGCGCTGGCTAAACCCGCTCCCGCAACGAGGTTCGCCGGCTGTCCCAGACTGAGACCGGGCACTATCGAATTCCAGCCTCTGGAATCCCCCCGGATGATTCAGGGGTATAAGCAGTCGGTGCCCAAGTGCGGCGCCATCTTCCTTGAGGTGGCTTTGGGGTTCGAGGGTTTTAACTATGCTGGTCCCGAAACGCTGATCAAGAATTACACAACTCACATGACGGGACTTGATGCGACCGTACGGGCGCTGGAGACCGCCAAAGGGATTGTCGATATGGCTCAAGCAGAAGCATCCAGGGCCGTAGTCGCGAGGGGAAAGCAGCAAAAGTCGGATCTTTAGGCGTTGGCTCTGCAAGGAAAAAGGAAGGTTAGGCCGTTCACTCATCGGTTTTCTGTCATTACCGCCAACGGATACACCCCTCCAACAGATCTCTGGTTTCATACCATGACTCCGCGTGCGCATACCGCCCTGTTCAATCACATCGCGGCGGACATGCACGACCACCAGTGTTCTCTCCACCTACGCCACGCCTCGCTCGTACCGTTGGCCTCACTATCAGAGCGAACGGTTACACTCCAAAGGTAGACCAAAGGATTTTGCCTTTCATTCACAAGAGTGGCAAGTCGAGGAGTCGGGTACTTTGCCGGTCCCCTGCCTGTCGAACAAGACAACCATTTCTCAGCTCTCCCTCCTTGCGATTTGAGTACCCTCTCCCTAAAATATGTCTCCTGGAGACTCCTATGCCCTTTTCGATTCGGCCCTTTCGTCGCTTCCCCGTGCACTGCTTTGTGACGTACAACGCCGGACCATTCCAGGGCCAGGGCACCGTGTGGAATCTGTCTTGTACCGGATGGCGTCTCTCCGGAGATCTGCCCATGCAACCTGGAGAAACGCTCTCACTCACCGTCACGCTCCCGAATGAGCAGCACATCCTCATTCCCCAAGCTGTTGTCCGGTGGTCACGGGGCCAGGAGTTTGCCGTGGAGAATCTAGCGATTGAGCCACACACACAGGCTCGGCTTCAGCATTATGTGAAGTGGTTGGTGCAGGATCCACACGAGATCGGTCCATGAATGAGGTTGCTTATGTTGTTCCGATTCACCATCGCTCTCGTCTACTCGATAATCTCTCTTGCAGGACTACAAGACGGTCTCGTAACGGTCTCGTTCGCAAAGGAGCAACAGATGCCTGACCAACCTGGGCTCACACCTTACACGCCGACCAAAATTGAATGGTTGGCATTAACGGTGAACACTCAGCTTCAGTATGAGCGACATGCGAGTGATCCCTATGAGCTGTACGTGGTTCAGGCGGATCACGACACCTTGCAGATCTTCATCCAGTATCTACCCGCCGTATACCCCCGTCCGCGCGCCGGCGATCCCCGCCCATTCCCTACCGGCGACCCCGAGACTATGAAACATAAAATTAAGGCAGCTAGGGGAAAGATCATGATTACGGCAAAACGCTATGGGTGGGACACATGGGTGAAGATTCAGGAGCCGGTCGAATCGCCTCCACCTTTAAAGAATAAATGACACTGGAGTGCACAGTCAGGTGTGCCCGGCTGTCTCTTGGAAAGTGGAGTCTTGAGATAGTCTGGATTTATAGTTTTTGTTACGTTGTCGCTTCCAACGCGCGGCTTAGCTCGAAGAATGTGCCGCGCCAGGAAACGATTGCATATTGAGTAATCGGAAATCCGGGATGCGCTCTGGATGCGGAATGAATGCCATCTCCGCAACGGCCATTTCGCCCCGTTCGCTAGTCGCCATGATTTTCACCTCATATGTGTCCACGGGAATGCGACAATGAAGGTCTTCCGGCACTGACGTGAGGTGAAGAAATGACGATCCGTCATGACCTAAAAAGAGACTGAATACATCGACAAAAACGGCATCCAGATAGTGCCGGTCTTTGGTGGGATGAATATTGAAGTTCGTCGATCCGACCCGGTCATGCCTCAGCTTCAGGTGACTGCCAACAGCAGAAACATTCGGCGGCTTCTTTTCCAAGGACATCAGTTTCACTTCTACATTTCTGAGAGGCAGGTCGTCACGATTGATCAAGGCAATGCGATAGGTGTACAGTTTTCCTCCGGCCTGTAGGGTCCGAGACTGATCGATGCCTGAATCCGCCTGCACCCAGGGCTCTCCCTCGCAAATCATCACAGACAATTTGCCATGTTTTAAATTCGGCCGCAGGTATAAACGAACCGCCCATGCACAGAACCCTGCAAACGCAATCCAATATATCCATGAATCGATGGACTTATCCGCCAGCCATGATGGGACGTCCTCAATGCCGAAATACAGGAACCAGGCTTCCACATTGGAACGGGCGTGCCGAGGGGTGACGGTCGACAGCAACATGAGCAACCCGCACAGTAAATTTGGGACTGATAGAAGAACCCATTTCCAGTACACTCGCATTCCACGCTCCCCTGGATTACGCCAAGAGTAGGCGGTTTCTTTGAAGGTGGCAAGTCAAACATCATTGCCCGACGCAGAGGCCACGACCGTATCAGAAATGACACGACGACTCGGAGAGCTTATGGCACGGAAGCGCGGTGATCGTCGCGGGAATGACCGTCTCGAATCCGCCCGTGGTGACGACCAAGGTAGAAACCATTCGCAAGCCACAGGACAGCAATCGGAACGGCGGCGAACGCCGTTTCGCCGATGGTGAGTCCCGCCGATTGCAACGCGTTGGAGAACCAACTGCTCGCCATGTCCCCACCGCGGTGCACGACCGTGTCGATCACGTTCTTCGCCTGATACTTTTCTTCCTTCGACACGACCGTGAACAACGTTTCCCGAGTCGGCTTGGCAATCGCAAACTCCCCGGCTCGCCGCAGGACACCGAAGACAACCAGCACGCCTAGAATCGGCGCCAGGCCGAAGACGGAGAACCCGACGACGTTGAACGCCGGGACAAGGACAAGCATCGCCGTCACTCCAAGTCCCGCAAGCAATCGTCCTGTCAGAAAAATCTGCGCGAGGACCGTCAGACCGTTTACGGAAAAATCGACCCAGGCGAACAGCTGGGTGCGCTCCTCAGCGCTGCCCACCATTTGAGGCACGAGTACCATCTGCTGGCTATACAGCGTTGTCGAGAGCATGGAATAACAGGCCAAATAGAGGCAGATACCCAACAAATAACGAGATTGCAGAATCTTTGTGAGACCGATCCAGAGGCTGGGTGGCGCGCACTCATCGACCTCGACTTTGAGGATCGTGGGACCCACTCCTTCCCTGGCCTGTCGAGAGTGCGTCCTAAGAACGGCAAAGAAACAGGTCATGGCTGCCAGCAACAACCCGATAGAGACCAACAACAAAGGCGCCACGCCGAGAAAGGGCACCATCAGCGCGGTAAACAGCGGACCCGCAACAGCCCCGCTGCTCCCACCCGCGGCAATGAATCCGAATAGCCGTCGCGCGGACTCGGTGGAATAGAGATCCGCCATGACGCTCCAAAACACCGAGACCACGAATAGGTTGAAGACACTCACCCACACGAAGAACACCGGCGCCACCGTCGTGCGAGGAAGGTCGCTTATCAGGGCGAGGAAAAACAGGAACAGATTGCTCGAGAAAAAAATGTAGATCGTTGGAATAAGCCGGCGAACTGGGAGACGTCCGGCGATCCAGCCGAAGAGCGGCACCAAGACCAACATCGAGACGAATACGGCGGAAAAGAGCCAGGGCAGGTTCTGCACGCCGGTTTGCACACCCATTTCATCGCGCACCGGCCGCAAGACATAGTACGAAGCCAGCAGGGTGAAGAAGCAGAGAAACGACCAGAGAAGGCCTCGCAATTCTTCGCGGTTGACGGGAGTAAACCGGCTGAGGATGCGATGGAACGATGATGGAGTGAGCGGCATCATTCGGGTAGGTTCGAATGCGGCAACTATACAGGAAGCGTTTGTTGGAAGCTACTTAGGTGTTAGGTGCTGGAAAGGAAAGAAGAGGCCTCGTCATCCGGCAAGACACAAAGAAAGAGATACGGACGGTGCATCTCCTCCTGGTAGAAGCAGACGGTCATGTCATGAATTCTTCGACACGGCTTTTGAGCAGGAAAAATGCCGTATCAAATGCCGCGTCCATCTCGGACTCTGATCCAGTGACTTTGGCCGGGTCAGGCGTGCTCCAATGCAGCTTCCTGGGGTTGCCTGGAAAACGTGGGCAACTTTCGCCTGCAGCTTGATCGCAAACCGTGATGACCAGATCGAACGATTGTGCGGCACACTCATCCCATGACTTGCTGCGTGGCTGTCCGGGATCGATGCCATGCCGCTGCAACGTCTCGATCGATTTCTGGTGAACATAGCCGGCCGGAACACTTCCAGCGCTCCACGCTCGATACCGGCCATGGCCGAGCTGATTGATCAGTGCTTCAGCCATCACGGAGCGACAAGAATTACCCGTGCATAGTACCAGTACGTTGAGCACATCAGGCTTCATCAGTCGCAGCACCCTGCGGTTTTTTCAGAAGGTGCACAGCAATCAGGTTCTCCCATCGTCTCCGGCGTACAACACGCATGTTCGGCTTGATCAGGATGGCCGGAAAATAGCTGAGCATCCTCCATCGTCCGGTACGTTTCCCACGGAATGCCGGCGGGATCTTGTATCCAGGATTTGTCCGACCGGGCGTAACAGCAGACCGTTTCGCCTTCCTCGACAATGGCCATGTCCCCAGCCTTGAGGCGCTCGCGCAACTCCGTCAGTTCGCTCTCTTCCTCGACCTGGATGCCCAGGTGATCGATCCCATTTTTTTTCGCACGCGTGGATATCGCGAAGTTCACGCGGGGGTCCTCCAGCAACCATTTGGCGTAGTCAGTCTTCCTTTTCACCGGCTCCGCGCCGAACAGCGCACTATAAAAGCGGATCGACTCATCGAGTTGTTCTACCCCGACATGGATATGGAATCGTTTCATGATAGGTTCTCCTGTGGTTCGCAACAGTGTGACAGTTCTATGATCGAACATTTCCGCTTTGTATCGCTGCGGATACTGGCAAATTCGACGCGGCAACAGTCCTTGACCATGTAACGGATCAGACCTGAAAAAAACTCGAAATCCGCACGATAGATCACCGATCTCCCTTCCCGGCGAGACACGACGAGGCCCGCATGGCTCATGTGCGACAGATGGAACGACAGCGTATTGTGAGGAATATGTAACGACTCGCTCAGCGTACCAGCCGGCGCACCGGCAGGGCCATATTCGACCAGCAACCGATACACCCGCAGGCGGGTGTCTTGCGACAGTGAGTCGAAGGCAGCGAGAGCGTCCTTAATGTCCATATGTCCAGAATACTCGACATGTAATGCGTAGTCAACCGTCATCTTTCTCGATCTTCTCCTGCCCACAGGAATTCTCCAGCTTTACAATGGCCAACGTAAGCAGCGGCAAAGGAATCTGTTCAAATCGTTGGCCTTCTGCCACTCCGAAATCAGTGGACTATAGATACCCCCCTACCAGAACCTTCACGCTCATTCTCACACTTTCAATCACTTGCGATATTGTCTGACCGAATCCCATGGTATTTCTTTCACACACATCATCATTCTTAATACAGCTGTAACATTGGAGGTCTATCCTCTCATAGAATGATTCAGGTCCATGAGCGTCTCACTGTAGCCTCGAGCTGCCCCGCCGATAACCATATGACAACCCATGCGCCCAAGAAGATACTGATCGTCGAAGACGAAGCAGACATTGCTCAGTTAGTGAAACTGTATCTTGAAAAAGATGGGTTTCGAACCACGATCGCCTCGACAGGTATCGAAGCCCTCACGCTGATCAAGACCAATCGCCCCGATATGGTTGTCCTGGATCTCATGCTCCCAGAAATTGATGGACTAGAAGTCTGCAAGAAGATCCGGAGTGCGCCAGACACTGCCTTGCTCCCTATCCTCATGTTGACCGCCAAGGCCGAAGAGTCCGACACCATTATCGGTCTCGAACTTGGAGCAGATGACTATGTCACCAAACCGTTTAGCCCCAAAGTGTTGGTCACGCGGGTGAAAGCCTTGTTCCGACGATTAGAACGAACCCATGACCCGAAGCAAACGTCCTACGCCTACGGTTCGCTGGTGGTGGATCTCTCGCGGCACGAAGCGTTGGTCGATGAGAAGGAAATCTCCTTGACCGCAAAGGAATTTGGTTTACTCGAACAACTTGTGCGTCACCCTGGTCGGGTCTTGACCCGTGATGTCTTGTTGAATGCGGTGTGGGGCTATGACTATTACGGCACCACCAGAACTGTGGACGTGCATATCCGCCGGCTGAAGCTCAAGATCCCGCTACTCGACGATGCGATCATCGCAGTCAAATCCCTCGGATACAAGCTGTCTGATCGAGCCCCTCAGAGATAGCTGTATCAGCGATCTGTCAGTGGTATCTTCTCATTCCGTCCTGCCTTGTGGCATTCCCTTCATCGATATACAGCCATTCCCATCCAGGCACAAATTACGCGTTACACAAAATTAATCTGCCGTTGACCGTCCGATGCTTTGAACGGAGTAGAAGTATGCCCACAGGGAGGTGACGCCTATGCCGAATACCAGCTCATCGAACCATGTCCCGAGAATGGTCTCGTCGAAACACTCAGACATCCACCGGCAGAAGAATGCGAATTATATAGATCTTGAAAACGAACTCACGAGACTCCGGGCGAGGCTCACACGCGAGGCCATGATGTCACATCTCATCACCATAGAACCCGAACTCTTCCCCGACCCGATCGACCAAGCCGTTTCTGAGTATGAGAACGATATCGCTCTGTCCGTCAAGCTACTCACTATCGAGAAGCTCCGCCGGATTGAGCAGGCACTCACATCTCTACATACACGTTCTTACGGAACCTGCTCCCGGTGCCGTCATCAAATCCCCTATGCCAGGCTCAGAGTGCAGCCCGATTCGCTTTACTGCGTTTCCTGTCTTACCGTCATCGAACAACAATCTTCCAGAAGGTAATTCAATGACGAACACCTCTACCACCCTGCCCGCATATCGGAGCCCAGGTACGTCCCTCTCGCGCACCTGCCTCCCCGCGCTTGTCCCTTCTTGCCAGGAGAAGGGACAAGTCCCGGGCTCCGACTTCCCCAAGGAGATCACCACGCAAGGTATCCGCGCACAACCGCGCCATATTGTGACCTTCGATCTCGAAGAGCATTTTCATGCATCGCGATTCGACTCTCCCATGCGGCGGCGCCATTGGTCTTCGTTCCAGAGCCGGATACAAGCGAACGCCGAACGAATCCTCAAGTTGCTGGCTCACCACGCAACGAAGGCCACTTTTTTTGCGCTCGGATGGCTGGCTGAGCAACACCCGTCGGTCATTCGCGCGGTTTCGGCAGCCGGCCACGAAATAGCCTGTCTCGGCTACGGACATGAGTTGGTTGCCGCACACACCCCCCAAAGTTTTCGACAGGATATTCATCGAGCCAAACGTATCCTTGAAGATGTCACAGGACACCAGGTCATCGGATTCCGTGCGCCGAGCCTGAGCATCACCGCACACACGCCGTGGGCCTTGCCGATCGTAGCTGAAGAGGGATTTCTCTACGACAGCAGCGTGCTTCCCATCGTCCATGATTTGGCAGGGATTCCTGGCGCAAACCAATGGATCCACCGGCTCTCCTGGGAAGAACGCTGTCTCTGGGAAGTCCCACCCTCCACCTTGAATGTGGGAGGATTCCGCATCGCCATTGGAGGAGGCGGGTACCTTCGGGCTCTCAGCTACCCGGTGTTGAAATCTCTCCTTTCGCGCATCGAAGCGTTCGACAAACCGATCGTCGTCTACATACGGTCATGGGAGATCGATGCCGCGCAACCACGCATGCAAGACACGCGGCTTTCCAAATTCCGTCACTACTTAAACCTCAATAAAACAGCCGGACGACTTCATCGGCTGCTCGCGGATTTTCAGTTCGGACCTATTCGTGAGGTTGTGCTCCCGATTCGTGAGCAGATTCGGAGCACTTCGGTACAGGCAGTTCACGATTCAGCCACAGGCGACCATCTGAATAGATCTTCGCAACAACTTGCAATTGTGTAACAAGGAGAGATGATGCAATGCACACGCTGTGCCGGTCTGAGAGTATCAGAGATCGTCTACGAGGGAGGAAGCAGAATCCTTGCCCTGCGATGCATACACTGCGGGGATGTCATCGACCAGGTGATCGTCTTCAATCGCCGACGCCGCTTGCATCCAAGACCCAGGCGAGCCCGAACGCCCATCTACGGAAACGTCCGGTGGAAGAAGTACCACCCCGTGACGGCCTAGCACTGGCAGAGAAATTTTTGGCAGGGAAGGCCGTCAATCTGGCGTGAAAGCAATTCCCAATCAATACGCCGGAGGACTCGCACGCATGTGGTGGATCGCATAAGCGGTTCGAATATGTTCCTTCTCGCTTTCCGGTCCTCGCACCTGTAACCACACAGCACCGTCGTTCGGCTCCGAGACAAGCACGATCATCAGTTGCGGAGAATGCTGTTCCTCGAACATGATGTAATCGGCGATGCGCCGAATGAGCAGTTCTGAACGGCGGAATTTAAAGGCATACCCACCATCGATCTCTTGAATCTCAGCCACATATTTGGAAAGGCTTGACACCAGCATTTGCCGCCGTAGCGCAAGAGCCGGGTCGAGCGCCTGAGTCACCAACGATGGAGCAGGATTTACCGTCATAGCTTTTTGGCCTTGCGCACGCGCCCGGTTACCGGGCGCGCGCCATGACGTTCAAACAGAAAGCGCGGAGTTCACGTCCCTTAACGTTCGAACCGATTCGGAATCTTGAAACCGGTGACCTTGATCAGATCGTCCGTGCGATAGTCGTCGACCAGCGGCATGTTCGTATCGTTCGAGTGCTGGATCGACAGATATGCGGTCCGGCCGTTCGGCGTAAACTTGAACCCGGTCGGTTCCGCTGAGCTATCTTTTACCGAAAGGATCTTCACGCAGCCGTCGCTCTTGATGTCCCGATCCGTTCCATCCGGCAAACATGCGAAGATATCGCCGTTCGCATGATCTTCGATCACGTAGACGTTGCCTGTCAGAGGCTGGAACTCGATGTTGTCGTGCTGATTCATATCCATATCGCCTTCGAGAAACCGGCTGACCGTCACAGTCCGCTGAGCCGCGTTGGCGGCTAAGGGCGCGCTGTCTGTCGCGCAGACCACCTCGCCGTATGACTTTGCTCCCTCGTTCTGCGTATCCATCCAACAGATTTTGATCCCTCCGTTGACATCCCGATACATCGGATCCTGCTCAAGATCTTCCGGACGATAGTAGCCGGTCGCACCCATCTTGAACGCATCCGTGCGGGCGTTGGCGGCGCTGACGGTCAACCAGGCTCCATGGCCTACTTCACAGCCTTGCCCATATTGCTGACCTGTTGTACAAGACACCTGCATGGCGTAGAGGTTACCCGCCACGAACGGGGATTCCGACAATTGGGCGATCGTCCCGGTTGCAGTCCGGGGATTCGCGGGAATGAACTTGAAGATCGAACCGCCATCCCCATCCGGCCCGTTTCCCGCTCCAGACACTGGTTCGCCCGGCCGTAGCTCATCGCCTGCATACAACACCCCGCTCGGCAGGATCGCAATACCTTCCCAGGCAAATGTTCCTAAGTCCGACCGCTTGACGATCTTTGTGGAAGGGAACCCGTTTTCGTCGATGACCATGCCCAATGCGCGATCTGTAACGGTCTGATTCGTCACATTCAGCGGATCGATGATCTCATACGCTCCACCGAAGTCATTTTCTTCAGTAGCAAGAATCGTCCCCCAGGGCGTGCGGCGAATGCCGTCACATCCGGCCGTACCTCTCAGCATCGTTTCTGCCTCGCCTGTACGCAAATTGAGACGCTGAACACCTGGCGTCCATTTCTTGATGAGTCCACCCGGTAGAAACAACTCCTGCCCAGCCGCATTCTTAATGACGGAAGGATTAAACTCCTCAATACACCAGATCTGATGGGTCGGACTCTCGTCGTTCGGCCAGAACACAAACTGATCCGCATTATGGGCGATATTCCTCGATAGATATTCGACTTGCAAACTGTCGGCAACCAGCACTTGATCGTCCGCCTTCTGCGACAGACTCCTGTATGCCCCCGTCGTAGCCGGCGCGGAAGGCCCAAGCGGCCCTCGTATCCCAAACCAATGCATGGAACTGTTCCTGAGCCGCTGTTCGATTCGAGCCCCGAAATCGTGACTGTCTTCATCATCGTCCGCATACACCGGCAGCGCCGTCACAGCCAGCATCGCCACAGCCAGCATCGCCACAGCCAGCAGGACCTTCGACGCCGACATCCTCCATTTCATCACTATCATCATTCGCTTTCTGAATTTTGCCATCATCGACTCCTTTTTACATTTTCTCACTGCGCCGGACAACAGCAGCAGCGAGGGTGATGGGATCCATATCGGCACATGTGATTGACCGACTAATCTTGACCCATTTCGTCCTGCCATCGGCGCTCTCCTCCTTGTCACAAGCGTGCGGTGCAGCGGACGGCGGCTCGCAGCCGAGGAAGAACCGAATGCTTCTCATGCCTCCAACGGTTGTTTTGATGCCCGCTCACGGGAGTCGTTAGACAACGCCGCCGTCTTCTCCTTCCTGGTTCGTTGATCGGCACCTTCGCACGACGCACTGTCGCAGGCATCTGTTACAAATCGATCTCTTCATCCTCAAAAACTCGTAACAATGGTGTTACTAAATGGTTGCTCCCGGCATGAAGCCAATCGAACTAGCGTGTGCATTTCTATTCCTTTCCGCTGACGCTCGCTGTGCTTGGTCTTCTCGCAGCCTGCGTCTCGGCCCCGACCTTCCCACGACATGAAATTCCCACGGTCCAGTCCACCCCCCTTCGGAACGGCCATGGCGCGCACGCAACGATCGATTCGTGGATAGAATCCAAAGGTCTGAACGGGAAGATGCTAGCGCGGTTGCGGAGCGAGTTTCGTATCCACTACGATGATTAGGGCGTTGTGCAGAAACTCTGTTCCCCCTTAACTAACCGAATTGATTCTGGATTGTTATAGAAGCCTGGGATGCGAGCATTCTGCGAAAACTGGAGACGTTGGAAAGTATCTACAGCAAGATGTCGGACCGCACGACCACCCGCCGCATGGAAGTGCTTGAATGGATCATCATCGTCCTGATCACCGTCTCGATTGCGGTCTCCTTCTTTCCGATGGGAGGGCATTGAGGAAGATACCGTGTCAACGGTCAACCGGAGAACTGGCGGCTGCGCGTTCTCAGAAGCTTTTCGTGTGTGACGATTCGTCGAGAAATTGCGGCCCCGACGCGAACCCGACACGCTAAGCCGTGAGGGAAGAGTGAGGCATACTTGACACAATACATAAGGGGAACTGAGCTGCGAGCCTATCTGCCGTCAGGCTTGCCGCTGCGATCTATCGTCCAGTCTGAAAGCAGGCAGCACGAACAGGCAGTGGCAAAAGACCTCTTCCTGAATAATGCGGACTCGTCTCTCATTTCTGTACCGTTACGTGCCGGATAATTTTTCCTTCCACCATGTAGACGACGAGTTCAGCGATGTTCGTCGCATGGTCGGCGATCCGCTCGTAATACTTGCCGATGAACGTGAGGCGGGTCGCCCGCGTGATGGCCCGTGAATCTTCCAGCATGAACGAGACGAGTTCTCTGAAGAGTTGCCCCGTGAGGCCATCGACAAAGCCGTCGTCCCGACAAACTTTCAGCGCCAGCTCGGCATCGCGATTCACAAAGGCATCCAGACATTCTTTGACCATCCGGCTCGTCCACTCAGCCATTCTCGGAATATCGATATAGGGTTTGAGCTGAGGTTCTTCGTTCAACTCGATCACCCGTTCGGCAATATTTTCTGCCAAATCGCTCATTCGTTCTAGTTCTGTGGAGATCTTCATCGTCGTCGTGATAAATCGGAGATCGCCGGCCCTCGGATGGTGGAGCGCCAGGAGGCGGAGGCACGCCTCGTCGATTTCGAGGTCCAGCATATTGATCATCAAGTCATTTTCGACGACGCGAACCGCCAAATCCACATTGCGTTCGGTCAACGCTTGCAAGACGTCCTGTAGTTGAGATTCCACTGAGCCACCCATCAGCAAGAGCTTCTTTTTGATCTCGTTCAGCTCGACATCGAAATATCGTTCCATCACTGCCTCCTGGTAAGCGTACCCTCAATCGGGCGGTTACCTATCGTGATTGGTTCTCCATACGTCAAGGAATGCTGAAAACTTGTCTCTCACCAGGACGCGCTCGTCGGCTACTTTATCGAGAAACTCTGACAGCCGCCGGGATTTCAGAACCGTATAGATGGTCACGGCTATCGTGGGAATCAGGATGACCAGAAAAATAAAGAACTTTCTTGCGAACGGACCATCGGCCTCTGCGATCAAATTCATGCCCAGAAAGCCCGTCGTTGCCATGCCGATCAAACCGACCGTGGTGACGACGGTCAGGCGCACCATCGTCTCTCCCTGTCGGCGCAGCACATCGCTGTCGAGATACTGACTCATATCCTCAATGGCTTCCCGGACCTCGGCATACAGTTGGGCCGTTCCAAGATGCCTATTCGTCATGCGAAACAGTTCCTTCACCTGGGTATGTTCCGACACATCGTGGAACCAGTACCGATGGGTAAAACGCAGGAACACGCCGAGAATCTGTCGGGTCACGCGCTGGAAATTTCTGACCGATTCCAGGCTGCCGGGGTCCAGCCGATTCAGCGCATCGACGAGTCGGTCGGCCAACATGAGCATGGCCGCCTTATGAAAGTGGCAAATCAGAAACAGCATAAAATACTCGTGACGGAACTGCTCGAGACCTGTCTTCCGAGTGACCAAAAACCGCTCGCTGCGGTCGCTCACTTCCGTGAACACGCGTCCGCTGCAGATGAAGCGAGTCCCCGGGCGCTCCCGGTCTTTTTCGTTCCAGTAACGATCATAGAAAAAGCGATCTTCAAAATTGCACAGGTGCTGCTCGGAATAGGGCAGAGAGTCCAACGGGTCCGGCGCAGCGGCGAGCCCCAGTCGAATGAAGTCCCCGCGGGTCAGCGCAGCGGGATTGTCAATCGTCAGATAGGCCATCAACGGCAGCAGGTGAGACTCGATCTGCCGATAGCGGATGAGGCCGGGCTCGCCTGAATGGTGGTGCACCAGCGGTTCGAGCAGAAATTCCCAGTGAGAGGCGATACATGGCGCTCGGTACTGGCACGCAAAGGACAAGTATTTCTCCTTGTGCTCATAGTCGGACACCGCCAGCACCGTGCCATCCTTGGCAAGCCATTCCGCCTTTTTCAGACAGTGGCCACCGTGCCCTTCGGGCTCCCAATACGTGGGATACCCCCTCGCGAAACGAAGCATGGTGTCCTCTACCCAGGTCAGCGGAAGATCGTCGGCGAAAATCTCCACGGCCAGGATGACGATGTCGATGTCGTAGAAAAAATATAAATCCACATGCGCCACCCCGAATATGATCGGGACCGCTCCGGGGTCGGGGTAGGTCATCCGCACGTTGGTAATATCGGTGCGGCGGAACACGCGAATGGGCGATTCCTGATTGACACCGGTCCCGCGGCCTGTGCCCTCGCCGTAGAGAAATCGCTGGACGGAGGGGAGGAATGTGATGAATTCGCTGTAGTGGCGTTCCTGAAACAGGGCCGGATCGCCGGTAAACTCGTCCTCAACCTCTCGCCAAAGGCTGTCCTGTGTCTGAATAAAGTCGCAATGCTTCTGAATCGGTTTATCATCACGGATCGGCATCAGCTGCAGAGGCCAGAGTACAATCTGTCTAAAATGCCTCACGACTTGGCCGGGATCGGCAGAAATTGTGTCCTGCATACGTCCAGCGTTAGTCTGTGAATGGTGATTACTGTTCATTTCACTGCTGAGAAATTTAATGGTGCGGTACAAGCCTTTGTGTCGTGATAATCGTATGCCATGCCGCCACCGTAGCGTGCTTCTGGATGTCACATACTCTTCAAGGAATCCCTTACGCTCGGGATTTCCAGTGATTCAAAAACCAATCCTGAGAATTCACAGCTGAGCCACCATCTACCGGTTGCATGCGTTCATACGTCCCATCAGCAAGTAACCGCCTTGCTTGCACATTGTCCCGCAGCCCGACACCGAGAATGTCATTGACGATGACCTCGCGCCAGCGAGGGTCTTCCACAGGGAATATCACTTCCACCCTGTGATCCAGATTGCGCGGCATCAGATCAGCGCTCCCGATCAACACCTCGTTCTGCCCACCGTGACGAAAGTAGTAGATCCGCGCATGTTCCAGAAAACGCCCAACCACCGAGGTGACGGTGATGGTCTCGCTGAGCCCAGGAACACCCGGCCGCAGACAACAAATACCTCGTACCTGAAGATCAATCCTGACTCCGGCTTGCGCCGCTCGGTATAGGGCCTGGATACACCGCGTGTCGACCAACGAGTTCATCTTGAAGGCGATATATCCATCATCGTGCTCGCGGTGGCGGCACGTCTCGCGCTCGATCCGATCAAGCAATTGTTGCCTGAGCGTCGTCGGTGCTACGAGGAGCTTGGAGTAGGAGTTCTTGCGGGAATACCCGGTCAGTGAGTTGAACAGATCGGACACATCGCGGCTCATGACGGGATCGCATGTGAAATAGCTCACATCGGTATAGATACGACTGGTGACAACGTTATAGTTTCCGGTGCCGAGGTGGACATAGCGGCGAATTCCCTCCGGTTCGCGCCGGACGATGAGACAGACCTTCGCATGCGTCTTGAGTCCTTGCACACCATACACAACATGCACGCCTTCATCTTCAAGTTTCCTGGCCCATTCAATGTTGTTCTCTTCATCGAATCGAGCTTTGAGCTCAATTAGCACCGCAACTTGCTTGCCGTTGACGCGAGCTGCCATCAGCGCATCGACAATGGGCGATTTCGGATTGACGCGATACAGGGTCTGTTTAATAGCGAGGACGTCTGGATCGTGTGCGGCTTCCCGTAGAAACTCCACGACCGGCATGAAGCTGTCATAGGGATGATACAACAACACATCCTGTTGACGGATGGCAGCCAAGAGGCTGCCCGATTTGTTCAAGCAAGACGGGACGGCCTGAACAAATGGCGGATCCTTCAGATCAGGACGCTCGAGAGCGTACAGTTCGCGAATCCCGGCCATGCCGATCGGACTGGGACCTGCGTAGACGAGATACGGAGGTAGCTGAAGATTTCGTGTCAGAATCTCGCGAATATGACCCGGTGTCGCCGCATCCAATTCCAATCGAACGGCTGACGTGTAATGCCGCTGATCGAGCTGCTCCTCCACCGCCTCGATCAGATCGGATGCTTCGTCTTCCTCGATGGCGACATCGGCATCTCGCGTCACACGAAATGGGTATGATGCCACCACGTCCAGACCGGGAAAGAGACTATCCAGGTTATCCGCGATGACCTCCTCCAGCCAGACAAATTGTTGCACTTTTCCCGCCCCGCCCAACCCCATCTGTTGGAGGGCGACATCTTCGTCGGTGCGGATAGGAACCAGTCGGGGGAAGACATCCGGAACTTTCACGCGCGCGAAACAGTCACCGCGTTCGGGGTCCTTCACCATCACGGCAAGATTAAAGCTCAGACTCGAGATATGCGGAAAGGGATGGGTCGGATCGAACGCTAGCGGTGTCAGCGCGGGAAAGATCTCGCGCTGAAAGTAGTGTCGTAGCGCCTCTCTCTCCCTCTGCGCCAGCTCCACATACTGCAGAACACAAATGCCTGCCTCTCGTAGCCCAAGCAAGACGTCCTGTTTCCAGCACCGGTCGTATCGTTCATAGTGGGCGATCAACTCTCGGTTGATCGCCCCTATTTGCTCAGATGGTGTCATCCCATCGGGCGTTGTTCCGACAAACCCGCCAGCCACCTGACGATGGAGACCGGACACGCGAATCATGAAAAATTCATCCAGATTCGTGGCGAAGATTGCCAAAAACTTCACGCGTTCCAAGAGGGGGTGCCGCGTGTCCTCGGCTTCTTCCAGGACACGCTGATTGAATTGCAGCCAGCTGAGCTCACGATTCAGGAGATGGTGCGAGTCATCACGAACCTCCGATGGCTCGTCGGCTGGCTGTTGATGTTTTGCAGAATGATCGACCATTGAGATTCGCTACCGATGGCGACTCCTAAAATTAGGTCTCTAATTCCGGAGTTAATCTTCTGCCGGCCTTAGTCGCTCACTCCATCGGCCAGGTCTCAGTATTGTGCTAAGCCCGAGCACACCCACGATGATCAAGAAAAAGACGAAAGACACCACAAGAAAAAACATGCTGCGTAGTCCCGTGATCATGATGACCCTCCTCCTTTGCGCTCAGGAGACACCGTGAACCCGAAGAACCCGCACCATCCTTCGAACAGGACCACACTCGTTAACTCGACTGGCAGGTCTTCTCCACTATTACAGATCGCGGCAGACGTAATGACGACTCCTATCAACCTCCCAACCATAACGGTAGAATTTTACCCAGACTGAGATCACTACGCTGTTGCAGGTGGGTTACGAATCTGTAACATTTTTGTGTCTTGCGTAAGTCTGGTCGTTTCTATCGATTTCGCAGAGCGAACGGCATCTGGGTCGAGGAGGCACTCGTTGTGCGGGAAATAGTTCACCGGCTACACCGTAACGATTCCGGGTTCGAGGCCCTTACCAACGAGAGACTTGTGGGATGCGGCCCTCTGCGCGGCAAGTCTTCGTCAAATCCGCTCGGCGTTCACAATCCAAGCAACAGATAGGCAATGAGAACGGCCTGGTCATGATTACGACGAGCCGACGGACGCGCGTCTCCGGCAGCCGCATAAGCGGATGAGGATGAATTCGAGTAAAAGGTCCTGGTGTATCCTCGCGCGAGTTAACAGAAATTTTATCTAGCCTTAATCGAGCCTCACACCCATTCCTTGTACTCTGCACTCTCCCATTACCCTTACTACAGTTTGGAGGTCTTCATGGGTCCCTTACCGGGTAATCTATATATCGAACTCCACGTGCCAGAGGCGAAGACCGAACAGGAATTCCTGCGGCTCGCGGTGCACACAGCCGCCATGAAATATCGCGCGGCGCATCACACAGACTCCACCCCACCACAAACAAGTTCCAATAACGCACTCACTCTCCAACATAGCGTTGAATGAAAGATGGGCTATTCCCGCAACGCGCTGGAGGAACCGCACGATTACAAGGCAGCTTCCTGAAGAACATCCAATTCTTTAGCTTCTCGTATGAGCCAGTTCCCTCCGTTCACGATCCTTCGATGTAACCCGATCTTAATCATTGCTCAATCTTGCGCTAACTACGCTCTGGCATAGTGCTCGACCGTGTCAGGCAGATAACGTCGATGCAACCAGGAGGGAGATACATGAAGTTTGAACAGGCAATCGTCGGAATAGGATTACTCAGCGTGATGGGACAGCCGATTTCCGTGGAGGCGTCTGACTCGAAGTCCATCACGCTGAAACAGATCGGTCGATATAGTGCGGGGGCCAGCACAGTCGCCGATGAGCCTCGGGCCGAAATCTCCGCGTATGATCCGGCGTCCAAACGGTTATTCAGCATCAATCTGAATTTGCGCCAGCTCGATGTCATCGATCTCAGCGCGCCCGAGTCTCCCGTTCTGGCCCAGACGGTACCGCTCGGCGGCAAGCCGAACAGCGTGGCCGTGCGAAGAGGAATCGTCGCGGTCGCCCTCGAAGGAGCGCAGAAGACCGATCCCGGCAGCGTCAAGTTCTTCGATGCGAGCGGCGCCTTCCTCAATCTACTCTCGGTCGGGGCTCTGCCCGACATGCTGGTCTTCTCGCCCAACGGCCGCTGGCTGCTTGTTGCAAATGAGGGCGAGCCCAACAGCTACAACCAGGCGGACTCCGTGGATCCGGACGGATCGGTCAGCGTCATCGACATGCGAGGCGACGCCACCAGCCTCACCCAGCTCGACGTGAGAACCGCTGGATTCAGCGCCTCCATCCCACAGGAAAGCCCCTCCAGCATCCGCGTCTTCGGCCCGAACGCGACGATCACGAAAGACCTTGAACCCGAATACATCACCGTGTCGCATGACTCCAAGACCGCCTGGGTCACATTGCAGGAGAACAACGCGATCGCCATGCTGGATATTCCCTCCGCCACCTTCACCAAGATCGTCGGGCTCGGGTTCAAGGATCACCTCTTGACAGAGAACAAGTTGGACGCGAGCGACCGCGACGTGCCGGGATCGAGCAACAGCGGCATCATCAACATTCGCAACTGGCCGGTGCTCGGAATGTATCAGCCCGACAGTATCGCCTCATACCGCGTGAAAGGAAAAACGTATCTCGTCATGGCCAATGAAGGCGATGTCCGGGACTACACCGGGTTTTCTGAGGAGGCCCGCGTCGGGGCGCTCACACTCGACGGCGCTGCCTTTGCCGCCCAATGGTTTCCTGACGTTACGACCGGCCCTGATGGTCTACGCAACAACGACAACCTCGGCCGCCTGACCGTCACGAACACCCTGGGCAATACGGATGGCGACACGGAGTTCGAGAAGCTCTATGTGTTCGGTGCACGCTCATTCAGCATTCGCAAAGCCGACGCAGAATTGCTCTACGACAGCGGCGACGATCTCGAACAACGAACCGCGACGCTGGTCCCGACGACCTTCAACTCCAACGGCGCTGTCGATACCTTCGATACCAGAAGCGACAACAAAGGCCCCGAGCCGGAAGGGCTCGCGATCGGAAAAGTCTCCGACAGAACCTATGCCTTCATCGGCCTGGAGCGAACCGGCGGCGTTATCGTCTACGACATCTCCAAGCCGACTGCACCGACGTTTGTCACCTATGTCAACACCACGCCGACCGACCTGTCCCCGGAAGGTCTCATTTTCATCAAGAAGAGCCATAGCCCGAACGGCAGGCCTCTCTTGGTCGTGTCTCACGAAGTCAGCAATACCGTCACCATCTTCGAGGTCGTCGGAGATCCAGAGGAAGAGGAAGCTGGTGAGGAGGACGATGAGGATGAAGGTGGGGCCAACCGCTAACGCGCAGGATGAAAACGGGGTCGGGAGTCTGGGTGAACGATCGGCACTTGAGAAAAGACTCCAGACCCCTGTGTTCGAAAGGAGAAGACTATGTTGAGAATTAACCTTTCTGTTCTTCTCCCTTGCTTGTTGACGATGATATGGTGTGTCGTCAATCCTCAAGCCTACGCGGCCTTTGTATCGCTTTCCGACATTAGGTATGGGGTAGACTCTATCCCGCTCAATACAGAAACCGGCCTGCGGTGGCTAGACGTTCCACTCTCCTCGAACCGCTCTTACAATGACGTTGTAGCCCAATTTGGAGTGGGGGGTGACTTCGAAGGCTTTCGGCACGCGACACCATGGGAAGTTGCAAGTTCCTTCAGGCTTGTGACAGGACCAGTCAACACCGCCCACACACAGTTTCTGAACCTCTTCGGCGTCACTTCATTTCAGGACACGCACCCACAGATCCTTGGCTTCGCCTCAGGAAGTGGAATCGTACCATGGTCCGGATTGGATTTCTTACTCGATTTTGCTGCAGACCCTGTAAGCAGGCAGCCAAATTATCAAGTCATACTCGGGACGGGATGGGAAAACCCCGCCTTGTCGTTCGGCCACATAGGCTCTTTTCTTGTACAGCCCGTTCCCCTTCCTCATGCCCTAGCCCTCTTCGCCACCGGCATAGCGCTGTTTGGCCTTCCTCCGATTTTACAGACCCCTCCATAAAGGGGAGCATGGTGAAATCGGATGGCATCATGGCAGAGGTGAAACGACGTCGGGGCACCGAAGAGTTTGAACGTGAGGCGGTGCGATCGGTTCGTCAGTCAGCCCACCCTGTGGCCCAGGTGGCGCGAGACCTGGGGATTCCGGATACCGTGTTGTATTGCTAGGCATCCCAGCCTCGGTAGGCCGATGATGGCGTAACCAGATGTCCACGGAATTGGGGGAAGGTCAGCTTGGCTCCAGCAACGACACTGTTCGGTACTATTCTCCAGGAATGCTGTCGCGCGCACCCCCACGTAATCGGCTGGGTCGAAATTCAACGCGCCGAGGACGGCCTGGCGCAGATCGATAGCTAGCCACGCAACGGTGAAATTTACGCAGCAGTAACAGGGTGCTAACCTCGGCGCAATGCCGGCTTGATAGAATTACGCCAATACATAATAACCAATATCACAGGAGGGGATCACATGGTTACAGTTAGTCAACTCATGAAGCGGGACCTCGTGACAGTAGATTCCGGCACCTCGGTCATCGAGGCCGCCAAGTTGATGAAAGCCTGCAATGTAGGAAGCGTGTTGGTGTCTCACGATCACCAGATCATCGGCATCGTCACGGAATCGGATGTCGTAAGGAAATTCGTGGGATCCGACAAGGCATCCTACTTTATCCCCGTCGAAGACATTATGAGCTGCCCAATCATTGGGATCGAAGAGCGCCGCCCGCTTACCGAAGCGGCGGACCTCATGAATAGACACCAGACCCACCACTTAGGCGTCGTCACCAATGGTGGAACGGTAGTGGGCACCCTCTCCGTCCGCGATCTGCTTCGTCCTGTCGCCATCGACGAATTCTAGCCGCCAACTTTCCCTACCAACTCTCTCCACGCCCCGTCGCACCCGCACCAGATGCGGGAAAGACGGGGTCCTCTGCTTGCTTGCTTTTCTGATTTGGTCGACCCGACCGGATGAATTCCGAACATTCAACAGGTCAACAGATTCTGGAATGGCTTCACAAACGACGCTTCACACTCAAGAGCAGCGGATGGACGATTGCAGCACATGCGCGCATGAATGATCCGAGCTTGGAGCCTGTCCGAGTAATCCTGCGTTGCGAGGCGAACAAGCTGTTGGCACATGCACGGCTGCAAGTTCCAAGAAACCGGAGGCGTATTCCCTGCAATACGTCGAGGATTTCTCGGGGTCGAGAACGACGCAGTTACCAGCAAATAGTTTGCTGTAGCAGAACAGCATCAATCGGACAGGCCTCTAGCCCTGCAGCTTGTATCCCACGCCCCTGACGGTCAGGAGACATGTCGGGCTGGCGGGGTTCTGCTCAATCTTCTGTCGCAATGAATGAATATGCACATCAAGTGCGTGCTCTTCGAGCGCATAGCCCTCGCCCCAAACCCGGTTGAGCATCTCCTGGCGAGAGAATACTCGGCGAGGCGATTCGAGGAACTGCTTGAGAATTTGGAATTCCTTTGGAGTTAGATCGACGGCATGGCCGTTGACTAGGACTTCATGACAAGTGAGGTCCATCCGAAGATTCCCTGCGCTATGTTGGATGTTCGCCTCGACGCCGGCCTCTCGACGTCGAAGGATGGCGCGCACCCGCGCGACGAGCTCACGGACACTCTGGCCGCACACGACCAAATCAATATCCTGATTATATTCTTCGAGACATTCTTCGTCGTAGCAGGATATGGCCCCCTCCTGCACCGCGACAATCGAAACCCTGTTCAGCATTTTCATCCGTCGGAATTTGGCGACGGAGTCGGAACGACGGTCAAGAATAATTAAGGATGGCACGTTCACTTTCGCCTCTATGAGAGCACAGGACTCCGTGGTCACCGCTGTCCCACGATAGCCGCTCGACTCCAGTGCCTTCTTCAACGACTGCGCAAACGATTCGGACTTCAGGAAGATGAGGATCAAGTAGTGCATCCCTATCATGGATGATCGACCAGTCAACATTGTCAGATCATGATACAACCAGGCTCAACACCACACCGTTACGACAGAGTTTCTTGTCCGTTAAATCGAACGGGCATCCGCTGATCCCTTGACCAGGCGCTTAGGTTGGAGAGAGCGTCGATGTAATAATTCAACAATTCCGGGCAACGAAGCCCCACACCCCCTTGTCAAAATGCCAAAAAATTTAGATAGCCTGTTAGATACTCACGCTGTTTGGCCCGTCCGCCCCAGTTAGGGATTGCTTCTCTCTCCTTCCATCTGCGACAGTTAAATGTCCCGCAAGGAGACCACGATGGCTCGCGCCAACAGCCCTCCCTCGAAACCACCAGACCACCCGACTGTCAACCCGACTGTTCAATCGATGGTCGAACGTGAAATCAAACTGTCGGTCGATGACCATTTCCGTCTGCCCAAACTCACCGGCATCCCGCTTCCTCGACGTCTGCTGACCTCGACCTATTACGACACCTTCCAGTACGACCTGGCCCATGCGGGAATTACCCTCCGCCATCGAGTTGAGCGTGGGAAACAGGCCTGGCAACTGAAACTCCCTTTGATGAAGGACCGGCAGGAAATTGAGCTGGTCGATCGCCAATCTATTCCACCGACAATCTTTCGCGACCTGCTTTTTCTCCCCCTCGGACAACGGCAACTTGTGCCGGTCGCGACTTTGCGAGTCTGGCGGGCAGGTATCCGTGTGCGCATAGACCATGCCCCTGTCGCAGAGGTCACGCTCGACCACGTGTCTGTCATGAAGGACGGAGCGACCCTTCAGCGCTTCCGAGAACTCGAAATCGAACAGGTGAACGGGAAGAACAGCTCGCTCCCAGACCTTGAACGGCAGCTCCGTCAAGCGGGAGCCTGCGATCATGACGGGCGCCCCAAGCTCTTTCGCGCGCTTTCCTTGGTGACTTCTGATCCTGAGACACTGCCGGCATCAGATGCGCCGGCCTTGGCTCATGTGAGATGGGCTCTCGCACGTCACGCCCAATGGCTGGTGACGCATGACCCTGGCGCCAGGCTCGGAAGGGAACCGGAAAGCCTGCACCAAATGCGTGTGGCCACGAGACAACTGCGCGCCATCCTCCGGACTGCCAAGCCCCTGCTGATTCCTGAGTGGGCAGACTCGTTGCGAGATGAGTTGCGCTGGCTCGGGCGACTGCTGGGACCGGCCCGCGACCTCGACGTGCAACTCGCCTATTTCCGTAAGGAGTCTACCTCGTTGGATGCCCGAGACCGCCGGCCATTGTCATCGTTCATCGCCCAATTGGAAGCACAGCGGATCAATGCCCAAGAAATCCTGCTGAACGAGCTGAAGAGCGCACGATATCTTGATCTCGTCAGGCGACTCCAGCAAGCGGCGCACGATCTGACGACCGTCGAATCTACCCTGACGTTGCGCGACCTCGCCAAGCAGGAGTACACAAAGTTGCGACGCGCCATTCGCCAGGCCGGCCACGCACCCAACAGCGCCACAATCCACGAGGTCAGAATCAAAACAAAACGAGCCCGCTATGCCGCCGAACTTGCGGGATCGACGGTCGGCAAGCCCGCCACTCGCTTTATCAACAAAGCCCGCGCTGTGCAAGACGTCCTCGGCATGCACCAGGACGCCCTTCAAGCTGAAACATATATCCGAACATTCCTCAAACATTCGACCAGCACGCGGGCCGCTTTTGTTGCGGGACGCATGGTCGAACGCCAGCGACGGCGTCGTGAGAAGGCCAGAAAAAAAATGCAGCGGCTCTTCTGTAGCCTATTAAAGCGAGGCGAGAAAGCGTGGGAAAAAGACTGACAGGATGCAAAACGGGTAAGAAAGGTGGGAGAAGCTACCCTACGCAGTGCTTTCCTAATTATTGACCGAATGACCGAACATATCGCAGCACCTGCCAGGCTTCTTCCTCCGTGAGTACGAGCGGGATAAAGGAAGCCATGGCCGTGCCCTTGCTGCCGTTTTTCAGAATCCAGAACAGTTCCCCATCGGTTCGCGCGGCCTGCCAGTCACGGTCGGTGAAGTCTCGCGGCAACGGGCCTTTCAGGCTTCCAGGGTCGATGTCGCTTCCCAATAATCCTTTGCCGTCCGCCCCGTGGCAGACACGGCAGAATCCTTTGCCCTCATAAATCTTTTTTCCATTCTCAACAGTGCTCGGCGTAGCAGGCAAAGGATTGCTCATTGCCCTCGCAGCGTCGACTTGATCAGCCGGGACGCGAGGCCTGAGTATCTCCTGATCGGCGCTCCAAACAGGGGAAGTCCACACCGTACCCAAAGAGAAGACAACGGCAAAGAGGAGAGATTGTTTCATGGGATGAGACCACCGGCAGAGCAGGTTCCCTGCTCTGCCGGCACGCCTTTCTACAGCGATTACTCTGTTCTAAACTTGTGACCAACTGATTGCGGGTGCCCGACTATGCCATTGGGCGCCTTGGCTCCATCCGGCCAGAGATGGAAGATAATGCCGTCAGTCTTCGCAGCGATCGCAGCAATTTCCTTGGCCTGAGCCTCTGGCATATCCAATACTTGTACACGACCGGTGGCAATTTCGACTTCGTGGTCATGATAGTACTTGTTCCAGGTCTCAAGGGGCACCTGGGTGCGGGACACGGACTTGGCGACGAAATATTCTACATCCGTCAGGGTGGCGTTGGGGTCGGTGGATTCAAAGAGCAGACACTGGATAATTTCCGTAGAGACCGGCTTACAGTAGTGGTGATAGGGGCCATGGACCGTACCGTCTTCGAACTTATGTGGCGCCATCACGTGGATATTGTACCCTTGAGCCGGCCCCGGCTTCGGCGCAGCCATCGCCTGGCTGGAGCCCCCTCCATGCATTTCCGCACAGCCGGTCAACAAGGCGAGGCCCACGGCCCCAACGATCGCATAGGTACTTGATTTCATAAGATGCTCCTTTGATTGTAATGGCCCGATCTAAGTTCCACCCATGGAACCTACGAAATATTTCTTTGCTATGTGAGACATGGGATGGGAAAAGGATTCGTAATAGTCACTCGGACACGTGGACGAAGCGATCTTCTTGTGTGGCAGGCAGAAGCAGATCAGGAACTAGCGACCGATGGTTGATTTCATCAAGCTGTCGGCTTGTGGAGGGGAAAATCCTTGATAGCCTCTGTGGCGCTCGGCAAGTTCCAATACGGAAAAAGGCTGGCCGTCCACCATTTCCGGCGACGTGAAGATTTGTCGTAACTGGCCACCCCGAGCCCCGACGATCTGACCGGTAAAGACCACTCCCCGTGCCTTCAGCCGTTCAATCGCCTGCTCGATGTCTTCCACACGCACCGCCACATGATGGAACACCTGATCGCCAAATTTATCGACCCAACCGGGGATGATACTGGTACGGCCCCGATCGTCGGAGTAGGCCTGATCCACAAAGAGCGCCGGATACCCGACCTTCCGATAGACCTTCGCATACCAGTCTGCATACTCGATCGTTTCGCTATACCCATACCCGAGCCTCGTGAACTCCTCCGCACGCCGGTCGATATCCAGCGTCCGCAGCGTGAGATGGTCTGCCACTGGGTAGAAGCCGACTCCTGCTGCATTGAGCAAGTCGCGCAACAATGTCGCTGCCCGATTGCGCGACACATAGTTGTCGATCATTCTGGCAATCAGCGCATCCAACTCAGCGCCTTGTTCCATAGTCCACGCTCCTTGTTGTTCAGTCACGGACGCTATGAGCCGAATTGAATGCCCTGGGCTAACGGCAAATCATGACCCCAGTTGATCGTGTTCGTCTGCCGCCGCATATAGGCTTTCCATGCGTCCGAGCCGGCTTCGCGTCCTCCACCGGTTTCCTTTTCACCGCCAAAAGCGCCGCCGATTTCTGCTCCTGACGTCCCGATGTTCACATTGGCGATCCCGCAGTCGCTGCCGGCAGTGGAGGTGAACCGCTCGCTGCTCCGTACGTCGGACGTAAAAATCGCAGAAGACAGGCCTTGGGGTACGGCATTCTGCAAGGCGATGGCGTCGTCGAGTGCCTTGAAGGGCATGACATAGAGAATCGGCGCAAACGTTTCGCGCTGGACGATGGGCCAATGATTTTCCGCTTTCACAATCGTCGGCTCCACGAAATAGCCGGGCCGATCCAGCACCTGCCCCCCATAGAGGACTGCCCCCCCCGCCTGTTTCACCTCTTCGATCGCTTTCCGATAGGTCTCAACCGCAGCTCGATCGATCAACGGACCCAAGAGCACGCCCGGCTCCAATGGATCGCCGATGCGGATCTGTTTGTATGCCGAGATTAATTTTGTCACCACCTCATCGTAACGAGACTCGTGGACGAACAGCCGTCTGGTCGTCGTGCAACGTTGACCGGCGGTACCGACCGCACCGAACACGATCGCGCGAATCGCCAAGGAGAGGTCCGCCGTCTGATCCACGATAATCGCGTTATTCCCGCTCAGTTCCAAGAGCGTCCGCCCCAACCGTTGCGCCACAGTCGTGGCCACTGCTCGACCGACCGGCACAGATCCTGTGAACGAAATCAACGGCAATCGACCATCCTGGACTAACGTCTCAGCGACGGTCTTTTCTGCCGTCACGATTAGCGAGAAGATTCCCCGATAACCCTGTTGCTCCATCACGCGGTTGCAGAGGTGCTGCACCGCGATCGCACAGAGCGGCGCTTTTGGCGAAGGCTTCCAGACCACCGTGTCTCCAGCAATTGCAGCCAGGAACGCGTTCCAGGCCCACACCGCGACGGGGAAATTGAAGGCGGTAATCACCCCGACCGGCCCGAGCGGATGCCATTGCTCCGCCATACGATGCTGTACCCGTTCGGAATGCATCGTCGATCCATACAACATGCGGGACTGGCCCACGGCAAAGTCCGCCATATCGATCATTTCCTGAACTTCGCCATCCCCCTCCGCTTTGATCTTGCCGACTTCGAGCGACACCAACGAACCAAGCGAATCTTTATGTTCCCGCAATGATGCGCCAAGCAACCGGATGAGTTCTCCCCGCTTGGGAGCCGGGACAAGTCGCCATTGCTGGAATGCCACCGCAGACTCCCGCACGATGTGCTCATAGTCATCAGTTGAACAGGTGCGAATATGCGCAATCGTCTCGCCGGTCGCCGGATTCACGGATTCCAGCAGCGATGTGTTCTCGCCGGAGGCCCACCAATGGATCCCGGTACTGCCACCGCTGTTGATGGCGCTCAAGCCCAGTCCCTTGAGAATTCCCGCGATGGGCATCATCGGTAACAGGCTCCAAACCGATTCTTCAGCACGTCTTGCAATGGAAACGACTCTTGGGTCACGAATCCCTTGTACTGGTTGGGCGCCGCGAGCACGAGGTCAGCCACGGCGCAGAGGCTCGAGGCGGTCGTCATTTGAATGGCAGACCACAGCTTCCCTTTCACACATTGAGGATAGATCTTCTTCACGTAGTTCTCTTCGAACAACGCGCCGCCCCGCATCCCCGTGACAGAGGTATAGATCAGCACGACATCCTGCAGTGTTTGGGGAACTGCCCGTTCCAGGATTCGCTTGAGTGTCTCACGGTCCTCATTCAACTTGAGATCGTTCATCAATAGGTGAATTTTCTCGCAATGGCCAGGATACCGCAGCGTCTTGTAATTCATGGTCCTGACTTTTCCCGCATAGGTATCTGCCAACGTCCCCAATCCGCCTGACGTGTTGAACGCTTCGTACAAAAGTCCATCCACCTCGATCGTCTCATACCCTTCGAGGGGTAGGAGGGGCACCTTCTCTCCCCCTTCAATTCCGTAACAGATGTTGCCGTACTCGTTGATCAACCCATCGGTGGACCACGTCAGTGAATACTTGAGGGCATTACTCGGATGAACCGGCAAGGCACCGACCCGCATTTTGACCGTATCCACTGTATCGAAATGAGTGATCAAATCGTGCGCTGCGATACTGATGAACCCAGGAGCCAAACCACATTGCGGCACGAAGGCTTGAGGCGAATCGGCACTCAGGACTTTGACCTGATTGGTAACTTCGACATCCTCCGTCAGGTCAAAATAATGAAGCCGGTGTTCCCGAGCCAATCCGGCGACAACGGGGTTGCAGAAATATGGGAGACTCGATAGGACCGCATCGAATCGATGCGCCTTCACATATGCGCTGATGGTGTCGGGATGTCGGACATCAAGGAGCAGGGGCGTGACTCGCGAGAGACCAAGGTCCTCGACGAGCCGCTTGGAGGCATCGAGGCTGATGTCACCGAGACAGACCTCGTAGTCGCCGCTCTCTGCTAAGAGGCAGGCAACTAAAGATCCGATCTTTCCAGCGCCCAAGACGAGTACACGGTGCATGGCAGGCCTCATGTGCCATTATTATACTCCTGTCCTGGCAGGATGCGGCTAGACAATAGACAATTGTACCTCGTGAACACTTCGATGGTTCGCATGCCTGTCACAACCATGGATATCTTATTGCCAGCACAAATGGTGGTGGGGTCTCACACGCCGACTGTCGACGAAAATCGCTCTGTCACTTATAAGATACCGGCATCGCTGAACCGGATTAAGGACTCCCCCAACCGGAAATACGCTAGTGATTTCGACGAGGGTAGGCCAAAGAAGGCGCCGGACTTAGTACTAAAAATTGTCCAACTTGTTGTTTTAAATGAATATACATACTGTGAAGCAGACCCGGGCTTTGTGTTATCCTGATTAACTACCAGGAGCAACAGTGATGTTACGCATGCCTTCTCGAGTCATACTTCCTTTCGGATACCGGATCTCAGTGCGTCAACTGTCCGATACCGACATGGACCGTCGGGACCCGAATGCCGATGGTATCTGGGATGACGACACAAAAACTATTTATCTTCGTAAGCGCTTGCCCATGACCAGACGACGCTATATCCTGGCCCACGAACTTGGCCATGCCTGGCTCGACTGGCAGCATCGGCACTTAGATAACGGCAAAGCCAAAACATAGCAGGATGCTGAAAAAGTCCGCCAGCTTCGTTCTCGGCTCATCGAAATCCTCAATGTACCCCTGAGGGTACACCTCCGGTTTCGACTCGCCTCGGGCCTCGCTGGACGAACTTTTTGAGCAACCTGCCGATGTATTTCCCCACCGCCTCAGACTTGGAAACCATTCAATCAGCGAACCCGCACTCGTTGAGCCGTTAGCTGATCTTAGCTCCGGCGAGTTTGCACACCACAGTCCATTCCGCTTCGGTCACCGGCTGAACCGAGAGGCGGGAGCCTTTTTGCAGCAAGACCATGCCTTTCAGCTTGGGTTCCAGCCTCAGTTGGTCGAGTGACAGACTCGTCTTGAATGTCTGACGATACTGAATATCCACCATGTCCCACCGTGGAGCGGAAGGAATGCTGCCTGGGTCATAGTGGTGACTGGTCTTGTCGAACTGCGTCGCATCGGGATAAGCGGTCCGCACAACTTCCGCAACTCCCACCACAGCAGGCGGCTCAGCGTTACTGTGATAAAAAAGCACGTGGTCGCCGGCGGCCATTGCACGCATGAAGTTGCGCGCCTGATAGTTCCGCACCCCATCCCAACAGGTTGTCTGTTTGGGAGACTGAGCGAGATCCTCGATCGAAAACACGCGAGGTTCCGACTTCATCAACCAATAACGACGCCCTTGTGTCATCACGTTACCCCTCTCTGCTTGGTCATTTGCACCACTCCATGTATGCTATCGGCAATGCCCCTGTTCAATTGAGATTTGCCGATGGAACTGACGCCATTCTTCTTCGGTCTCTATAAGTTCGTCAAGTACGGCCTCTACCCACTCACGTGGGTGGTACTGCTCCTTGGAATCGCAACAGTCTTGGCCCTCTTCCCGTTCTCTCCAACGCGCTTACGGTGGGTACGCAAACTTCTCTTGTCCTCTCTCCTTCTCCTCGTGGCACTATCCAGCCCGTTGATTGCCACCCCGCTGATCGGCTTGCTCGAATCCTGGTACCACCCCCCGCAGCTGGCGCCGACGGACCGTTTCGATGCCATCGTGGTATTGGGGGGAGGCGTTGACGAAAAAGGCTCGCTTCGACCAACCACCGAGCCCTCTTCCTATTCCAGAAATCGAACAACATGTGGCGTGGACCTCTACCAGCAGGGCTATGCCCCCACCCTGGTGCTAACGGGAGGCGATGCTCGGATCTTTGGCCCCGGCCCTCAGGAAGCAATCGAAATGAAACGATGGGCGATTCGCCTCGGTGTTCCCGAGTCCGCCACAAAGATCGATACCGAAGCCCGAAACACCTACGAGAACGCGACTGGGACCAAGCGTCTGATTGGACCCGCCTCGATTCTCCTTGTCAGTTCAGCCAGCCATCTGCCACGCGCTGTCCCATTGTTCACGAAGCAAGGCTTCCGCGTGACGCCCGCCCCCTGCGATTATGCGTCGCAGAACCTACCGAGAGAAAACTGGGACAACCTCGACCCCTTTGATGTCTTGCCAAACGATACCTCACTACAACAAACCCGGGAAGTTGCATCGGAAGTGGCTGGTATCGTGATCTATTGGCTGGCGGGAAAACTTTAGCCCGACGAGTCGAGCACCGCGAGCAACGCACGATACGTCAACGCCCGAACTGTATCCTTCGACGGTACCTGGTCACTGCTATTGATTTCCATCCACACACGTTCTGCCACCTGGATGCGGGCATCGTTACACAGCCCCCACATTTGATGGAGAAACCCGTCCGGCAATCCAACTTGCATCCCTTCAGATTCGATACGATCGTCTAGTAGCGCCAATAAATCGGACAGCGCCTGATCCGACCCATAGGGCGTAGTGGCAAAACCAAAAGAGGCATGAGTCGCCGCTTCCTGCTTCGCCTGTTCAACCAGATCCCGCATGTATTCTTTGAGCAAACCCACCACATGACCGGACAACGCCATGCTGTTCTCCTTTGCCCGCATTATGCGGCTATATCAGAATCGGAACAAGAACCGCCGCGCGTCCGGAACAAGCACGCTTCGAAATCCGACTTTCGGATCGCGCCACTCTTGCTTGTCTCGCATGTCCCGCCTACTCTATGATGCCGACCAAACAGCAGAACGAGGCACAGGATTGTGATGGTTGAACGATTTGAGGTAGCACTGAATACCCCCGCCGGGCGCCTGACCACGGCCATTGATGTGCCGACTGGACTTATCCCCATTACCGCGATTGTCCCACTCACACGCCGCCTGGGAGATGAAGCCGCAGAGTTGGAGATCCAGCAAGCGACCGAAACCGGCCAATCCATTTCATGCCGAAAAGGCTGCGCCGCCTGTTGTCGCATGCTGGTCCCGCTCTCTGCGCCGGAAGCGTTCGCGCTGCAAGAGTATGTGAAACAACTGCCGGCGGATCGACAAACCCAACTGCTCAACCGCCTCCAGGAGACAACAGATCGCCTGACGCAAGCAGGTCTGTGGAATCGGATGCGCGACATTGCAGAGGCCTCCAGGCAGGTACCGGATGAGGAACTCGATCCGATCAATCAGTCTTATTATGCCCTGAGAATTGCGTGTCCCTATTTAGAGAACGAGTTGTGTTCGATTTACGAGGCACGGCCGGCCGCCTGTCGAGAGCTCCTCGTCACCTCACCAGCGGAACTGTGTCAGGATCTGGTGCAGAACCCGGTCACGCCCCTGCCGATTTCGATGCGAATGAGCTCCATCCTGGGGCTGACCTGGGGCGCCTTAACCAACTCTCCGCCCCGACTCATCCCGCTCCCGATGGCCTTAGAGTGGGCGGAGCGACATGAAGCGGAGTCTCAACAGACTTGGCCCGGCTCATCCCTCTTAGACCAAGTTCTCGACAACATGTGGCGGTTTCTCAGCCAGGCGTTTCAGAAGAAGTGATGAGTGATGAGTGATCAGTGATGAGCCATTAAGTTTTAACCCAATCGTCGTCCACTCATCACCCATCACAGATCACTCATCACTTGTCACATTGGCATTGCACATGACCCCAAAGGAGAATCGCGAATGCAAAAACCCGTCATCGTCTGTTTAGATCTCGAAGGGGTGTTGGTGCCGGAGATCTGGATCAACGTCGCACTCAAGACCGGCATTGAAGAGTTGAAAATTACCACCCGCGAGATGCCGGATTACGATGCCCTGATGACCAGGCGCCTGGCCATCCTGGATCAACACAAGCTCACCATTCACGATATCCAAAGCGTCATCGATAAGATGGGTCCACTGGAAGGGGCCGTCGACTTTGTCTCCTGGCTCCGCGAGCGATGCCAAATGATTATCTTGTCTGATACGTTCTATCAGTTTGCCCACCCACTGATGCGCCAACTAGGATTTCCGACCATCTTTTGCAACCAATTGGAGATCGATCACGCCGGCCGCATCGTGAGTTTCCACATGCGGATGCCCAATCAAAAAAAACACTCGGTGGCGGCGCTGAAATCACTCAACTTTCATGTTCTAGCCGCCGGCGACGCCTATAACGACACCGCCATGCTCGGAGAGGCCCACGCGGGATTCTTCTTCTGTCCGCCGGATCATCTTCCCAAGGAATTCCCTCAGTTTCCTGTAACGAAGACTTACGGAGAGCTGCAAGAACGTTTCGCACAGGCAGGGAATCTCACGTAGCGGTCAGCCTTCAGCAATCAGCTGTCAGCTGTCAGCTGTCAGCTCCTCATAAAACTACCTCCCCTTTGTAAGGGGAGGTTAGGTGGGGTAGAGATTCATAAGGCTAGGAGAGGTAGAGGATCATGCCCAGGGCCACACGAGGACAAGCCAGCCATCTCGATCTTAAACGCCGGCTCCGGTCTAACATGACCGGCCCGGAAACGCGGCTGTGGTCAAGACTACGAGCACGACAACTTCAGGGGCTCAAGTTCCGTCGGCAACATGGCATTGGGCCATACATTGTGGACTTCTATTGCCCGGAACGGTCTCTCGTCATTGAAGTAGACGGCGCCAGTCATGCCGATGCTGATCAGATACTGAAGGATCAGCTGCGTGACAGATACTTTCAGTCCCTCGGCCTGCATGTGATTCGATACATCAACGACGATATTTTGAAGAACCTGGACGGGGTTCTGGAAGATTTAGTCGGCAGATTGTCTCAGGATCGACCTCCCCTCACCCCTCCTTACGAAGGAGGGGTGAAGAAGGCTGATCGCTGACAGCTACTATTCCCCATTCACCACTTCCAGTACACGCCGGCCATATCGCTCTGCCTTCAGCGGGCCGATGCCGGAAATCTCCATCAGGGCGGCTGGCGTCACGGGCTTGTGGCCGGCAATGGCCTTCAATGTTTTGTCATGAAAAATCAAAAAGGCTGAGACGCCCTCTTCCTCGGCAAGCTCTGTGCGAAGCTGCCGGAGCCGTTCAAAGAGCTGTGGGTCCGCCGGCGACGCTCGGATAGCAACAACAGAGGAGGCCCTTCCATGGGACGACTCCATTGCCGATGAATTGGACTGTGGCTCTTCCGCCTGCTTCAACGTGACTGCTCTAATTCCTTGCAAGATCTCACGCCCCTTGCCTGTCACATCGAGCGTGGGATACTCCGTACCTTCGACCTGCAGATATCCTGAGTCGATCAGATCTTTCACCAAACCGGTCATGGACGCTTTCGAGCTGGTGCGACACATTCCGTATGTCGGACACTCTTCTGCGCCATACGTCTGCATCGCTTTCGAACGGCTTCCGCGGAGAATGTCGACGATTCGACTCACACCGAACCGACCTCGACACCAGGACACAGTCTCCAAAATAGCCTTCGTGAATGCGGCATCGTCGTGGGAGACCTCTCGACTCAGCTGCGGCGCAGGCACGACACAACGGTCACAGAGACCGCATGGACCCAAAGCCCGCTCAGCCTCATCGCTGAAGTAGTCAAGAATCGCAAGTTGCCGGCAGGTCGATACCGAAACATAGCTCAACATTTCTTGTAGGAGCGTCTTCATCCGCTTGGCGCGTTCGATACCTTCGAGGTCTTGTGATGCCTGCTGAATGAAATATTCCTGCGTAGCCAGATCCCGTTCATGAAACAGCAAGCAGCAGGCCGCGGGTCGTCCGTCGCGACCAGCCCGCCCGACTTCTTGATAGTAGGCTTCCACGCTTCCTGGAATATCGAAATGGACCACCAGCCGGACATCCGACTTATCGATACCCATACCGAAGGCATTCGTCGCAGCCAAAATCCTCACGGTCCCGCGACGAAAATCGTCATGCACGAGCTGCCGCTCCTCATCTGAAAGACCGGCATGGTAATAGCCAACAGACTGGTGAGACCGTTCCAGCCATTCCGCAACCTCCTCCACCGCCCGACGCGTGGCGCAATAGACCAGGATTGTGCCCCTCTCCGTATCACCGACCAGCCGCTCCAACACTGCCAGTTTTTCCTGGCGGGACTGGCTGAGACGAACAGACAACGCAAGATTAGCCCGACGGAATCCGGCAACCAGCTTGAATGGATCACGGAGCGACAATCGTGTGCACAGATCCGTTTGAACTCGGGATGTGGCAGTGGCCGTCAAGGCCAAGCAAGGAGGGTTCGTGAGTTCCTGACGGAGGCGGCCAATTTTGAGATAGTCTGGCCTGAAATCGTGGCCCCACTGGGAAATACAGTGCGCCTCATCGACCACCAACAACGAAACCCACAGCGTCCGCAAGAGCTGAAGAAATCCCTCATGCTGCATCCGTTCCGGAGCCAGATAGAGCAACTGGAGCCGCTTCTGATTGAGATCTTGAATCACGCGGTGCTTTTCAGCGCCCGTGAGGCCTGAGTGAAACGCCGCTGCCGCGATCTTTCGCTGCTTCAAGCTCGCGACTTGATCTTGCATGAGCGCGATGAGCGGAGAGATGACCAGGGTCAACCCGGGCAGGAGAGTCGCAGGCAATTGATAGCAGAGCGATTTGCCCTGCCCGGTCGGCATGACCGCCATCGCATCGCGCCCAGCCAACACCGCGCGAATAACCTCCTCCTGGCCAGGCCGAAACTTCGCAAAGCCGAACTGTTCGCTGAGTTGTCTAGTCAGATCATCCACGGTGAGATCATGAAAACGATGGACGGTTGGAGAGCATGGACGCGAAGGGAGTATAGAGGACCGACTCACCGTGGGCAAGTCGAACGAGCCGAGATGGGAAGATCAACTCTCAACCCTTAGCCCGCCTTATACATGAACACTTCTGCTGCAATCGCGGATTCGCTGCTGCGACGCGCCTTCGGCTGGCAGGCTCGCCGCTCACTCCCTCGGCGTACTGTTCAAGTACGCCTCGGGAGCTCACGACTCCGCATGCCCGTCTCGCCACGCGACTGCGCGATTTCGCGATGAACTGTCATGAATATTGCGGGCTAGGTTCGTCTCAGAGAGAGATGGTTGGGGGACAGGTCCAGTCGCAGGACAAGCGGTTTAGGAAAGCGCTTCCACGGTCCTACTCTAGCCTACTCAGGCTCATTCAGGCCAAGTCTAGCCAACAGTAAATGGAAAAGCGAACCTTGGCTGGAGTAGGCTGGAATGAGGTGGAGTGAGGTGGAATTGAGCACAAAATGAGCACAATGAGAGTTAAGGCAGTGATCACTTCTCATGGCCTGTTCTGGGAAAGGCTATCCCCCGCGCAAGACTCCACTCGAATTCGCCACGCGGAGCACGGTTTTGAGCCTGTAGAGAAATCTCGACATCTACCCATTCAGGTGAGACTTTCAGAACACGCACGCAACCAACAGCAGGAGCACAGAAGATACCCGGATGAATTTCTTTACAAATGTAGGCCTCAATCCCAGTTGATGGAACGCTAATCGTTCGATCATTGATGAGATTCTGCGGGGACACCTCCAGGTATAGATCTGTAGTTCCGAACATGAAAGGGAAAAAGATTCCTGAAATGCACCGGAAGCGAAATATCTCATTTGGACCGGGCACAGACTTCAGACCATCAGCGCCCGTTGTTGGGGGAATCACCAGGCTAGACAAAGAAGCATAATGTTCGGCATGTTGCTTAAGAATACAGCCTGCAGTTAACCCTTACAGGAGCACCAGTCCGAAAAGCGAAATTCTCATATTCGAGATCTACTAGAAGCCTCTAAGCGGGTCGCTCCAAAAAATTTACAGATTACAACCTTGAAAAGTCGCAGGAAGACTAGACATTGAAGATCCAGTCGTTCCAGTCAATAAACTACTGATTCGGAGCCAACATAGCCCAGAACTGAACTATGATTGCAAATCAATGCCACGAGCAATAAGTAGATCAAAAACAGCTCCTGTAACTCTCACTGCCTCCTTGGCTTCTGTCTCTGAAACAGGCTTGGCCTCATGAATTACGTCGTTTCTCTTTTTGCGAAGCCAATCAACTCCTCCAATCACTTGTCTCTCATTTTCCGTAAGGTTTTCCAGGAATAATGGCAATTCAATGTTGAGTTTATACGCCATGGGAATTTCATCCTGATAGTCTTTCAGCTTTTTGCTTGATACCCCTCTAGACAACTTGGACTTGATTAAGAAGCTAGAGATACAGACCTCAACAGCGGTGAAGCACTCGATAAGGGCATAACGGAAGTTTTTGCGATGATAAGCTGCGTCATGAGCTCGCAAGAAAAGTTCCTGCGCGATAGATACCAAGCGGTTCGTTTTCAGAAAGTCGAATACCCACTGAGTAGCGCGAGCCGTATCAAATTCAAAAAAACCCTCATGAGCATAGGGAAAGTTAATTGATGAATCCTTGAACTGAACAGATTCGCGAGCGGCGGCGAGCCTGTCTGCAACAGACTTTGTCATCTCATCTTGCGCAAACCGTACTTTGCCTAGATTCCAGTGAATTGCTTCTTGAACATCCTGGAAATATCGAATCCGTGAGTCCTTCGTTATCAATCTATAAACCTGAATAAAACGATCGAGAACTCTCTGAAAGAAGGTGGCTTCGGTGGACGTAATATTGTCGATGTCTTCAACTTCGTAGATCACGACAATATCGGTCCAATCTCGCGTCTTAAATAACTTGTATTCTTCGATCGAGATGGGATCGATAGTAAGGCGGTGAGGGAAGTCTAGTATCTTGGATTCCTTGAGCTCGTGCAGCACCACATCCTGTCGTTCGGTAGCAACGGACCGTGTGCCCGCACCCAATTCCATACTCTTGCTTGATGGAGATTCGATGGGTTTCTTCAGTAGCCGGAAATTGCCTCCGCCAGGGTCAGGAATTAACTCATTCGTAAAATCGAGGATCTCTACCGGGCTAATGTTTCGCAGAAGTCTAACTAAGGCGTCCTTCTCTTCGACTTTCAAGAAATAGTGGCTTGGCACAGCCAGGCCAAAGTGCCCTGCATAGAAAAACTTTACGAACAACGCTCCATTTGACATTGATATTCGAAGATTAGGTATTTGGCTAAATCATTTGTTTTTGAACCAGCGGAAAGGATACGCCGAAGCGCTTGATAAATCGAGGTGTGTTAGCCCGCATTATTCACGAAAACTTCTACTGCAACCGTCGATACGAAAATCAGAACTCATTGCGGTATTCTTTCTTCGCGCCAGGATCATACTAAGGGCGCTCGACCTCACAAGCGCGGTGACGACGCACCTGACGGCGGGCGGGCTCGCCGCTCAGTCGGTCAACATACTGTTCAAGTATGCTTCCCTCCCTCGCGGCTCCGCGCGCCCGTCTCGCGTGGCGTCTCGGCGGTTTCGTCACGAACTCTCGTGAATAATGCGGGCTCGCACGGGATTTGAGCTAGGATTTTGAACGGTAGATAGGCGATGAGCTAGGCTGACGCTACGCAGGATGCTCAAAAAGTCCAGACTTCTCACCCACCCAACCCCGGCGCGCCGAGACGCGCCGTTCCGCAAGCAAGGCCGCAGCGAGCGACCAACGATGATCTTTCCAAGCTTGCTCTTGTACTTGTCCAGGATGGCCCAGATGGGGGCCCCACTGCGCGCGTCTTCCCAATTCTTCGTTTCTATTTCAAGGGTAGCCTAGTCGATCCTCAATTGCGCGCGTCGAACGAGCACATTCCTATCGTGCGCGTTCCGCGAGCAGGAGGACGGCTAGGCTACCCCATCCCCCCTTTTTCAGCATCTTGTTAAAAATTGATCCAGAGCTGAAGATACGCCCAATCTTGATCGGCGTTGGTGCCCAGGTTCTCCTTGATATAGGCCCCGGCAAACATATGGCCATAGACTGCCTGGAAGGACAACTTGCCGTCCATAAACAGATGCGTCCAGGCCACATCTATTTCGTCGCCGACATGCCTCTTATTATTATCCGTCCTTGAAAAGACATAGACACCCTGTGTGGCACGATACCAGTTGTCCTTCGTATTGGCCAGATTCAACCTGGATGCCCATACTTCAACGTGGTCGTCCCTGGTTGGGCGGAATTGTAAGTTCACTGAGAAGGCCATCATGTTTTTCCAGCCCTGCACGTCCATGTAGCCCATGTGAATGTGGTTGGTCGGATACAGGTTCTCGAACGTATTGGCAGTTTTGCAATCTGTGTTGCCACCGATCGTGCAGTTCGCCCGACCATCACCCGATGAATAGTCGAAGTTGAAGGCCAAGCGTGGCTTCCAAGCCCACTCATACTGCGTGTAGCCGATCCAGTTTCTGGTCGCCCATGCATTGATATGGAGATACTTTTGGTTGCCATAGCCTGCGCCATTGGGCCCACCGGTGTCACCCATCTGACCGAACTGGTAGACTGTTTCGTTCATCACGTCGAAGTTGCCCTTGCGCATCTCGATCCGGCCTCCGACGATATGACGGGTCTGGTTCGAGTGCCTTGGCGTGCCGAGACCTTGGCTCCGGTTGTCCAGCGAATTGTACCGGTTGGAATAGAGGACGTAGTAGGGCTCGATGATGAATCCCGGCACCGACTTGATCTGGTTGTAGAAAATGAGCATGTCGGAGTCTAGGTTCGCATTGCCGTTATTGAAGGGGCTTGGGCCGATGCCTGGGTTCAACGCGCCGACGGGCACGGCTTGACCGAGATCGGACTCAGAGGTGCGGAACCAGCCCGCGTAGGTATCCCAGGCCTTGGTGCTGTATTGCAACATCACACCGTCATGGGAAATTCCTGTATTGGACCAGTCGAAGGCGCCGAACAGGGATTGGTTGCCGAACACCACATATTGCCGGCCGGCCTTCACGCTCAGACCTTGAAACCCGGCGAAGTTTCGAATCAACATGTACGCAGCACGGACCCCCAAGGTACCGCAGTTGCCTCCGCCATTGGCTGTCGAACAGCCGTTATGGTTCCTCGCATCGTCTAGGGTGCCCTCTCTGCCATTGGCGCCGTTTCCGCCCCAGGTCCTCGAGTCTTGTAGCTCCATATAGAAATTCACGTCCGGCGAGAGATCATACCCGATACCCAACCGCGTTAACTGTTGCGCATAGAAGTCGTTGGCTTGGCCAGGCGTCCCGTTCGGCGTGGTGCCGGGATTCGGGTTGTTACAGGTGCCGTTCCCGACGATCGTGCTGCCGAAACAGACGTTGTTCCGCATGATCGGCCGCACGCGCAGATCGGCTCGTATCCAGAATTTTGAGAGGTCGAAATTCTTCCCGATCTTCGGATCGTAGAGTTCGTATTCTTCCTTGTTCGGAATCGAGCGAGGAACGACCCCGACATGGGTGATTCTTTCACCCTCCGGCAATTCAAACGCAGCGTGCGCGGCGGGCGTGACACAGAAGATCCCCGCTGCCATCACCGCCGCACCACAGTAGGCGGCTATACCAGCCCACCTTGTCTGTCTGATGATGCTCATCTGATTCTTCTGTAAATAGGAGAGGGAGGGCGTTGGTCAGTCATTCGGTGGTGCAGCTAATCGAAGTGGCCACAACGAAGGCGGGGATGACGGTTACTACCACACTGGAGAAGAATCAGCATCGGGTTAACGTGAACGTGTCGGGTGAAGAAATGGTTTCCATGAACCGCGACAGACAGGCCCCTCTCGCTTCTCCCGCCAACCCTCACACCTGATTGCTCGACCCCTTCGAATCAATCTGTTTCTCTACCGGCGCGGTCACGGCATTGACCTGCTCTTCGACGTCCTTGAGCGAGGCCTGAAAATCCTGCTCCACCATCTTCACTTCCTGCTGGATCATATTGAGCTCCGGCTCCACCGACTTCCGCAAATCTTCCGCCGTGTCCTTGAATCCTTTCACCGCTTTCCCAACCTGGCGAGCGACTTCAGGCAGCTGTTTGGGGCCGAACAGCAAGAATGCGACCACCAAAATAATGAGAACTTCGCCGATGCCCAATCCGAACATGTTGCAACCCAGTGAAGAATGATCTGTGATGAGTGATCAGTGATCGCTTTCGAGATCCCTCTCTCATCACGCATCACACATCACTGTTCACGACGTTCTACCCTTGCTTGACCTGCTTCACTGGTTGAGCCGGAGCCGCAGTCGTTGGGGCAGCCTGTGTCTGCGCAACCTGAGACGGTGGCGCGTCAGGCGTCTCGGACGGAGGAGGCGTCACATCGATCGCATCGGCTTCGTTGACGCTCTTCTTAAATCCTTTTATGGCCTTCCCAAGCCCCTCACCCAACTGCGGAATCTTACCGGCGCCGAAAATGATCAACACAATGATCAGAATCAGCATCAACTCCATCCACCCGAACGATCCAAACATCGATTACTCGCTTTCTCTTGTTGCCCCACCCACGCCCACTTGTCCAGCGGCGTTGAGCGACACACACAGTGGGAGCCTTCCTCTTACGAGGAGAAGGTCCTAAAGGCTATAGAAGAACAAGAACTGAGTCAAGCAGAGAAATTCAGCTATCGGGCCACTTTACCTCGGAAAATCAGCGAGGTCGGATAAGGCAATGAAAATAATCCACAGGGCCCGGAGGCGCGGTCAATGCAATCATGAACGACTGAGGATCGTAACCGATGTCTTCGAGATCTCTTGCGGCTAGACTCAACTCTTCTTCTGTGAGATAGGCAATGGTATCAGGAATCCCTGTCGGCGCGAGTGAGCCCACAAGCGCTTGGAGTGACTCACGTTCCTCCGGCGGCACCTCTAACGGGATGGGGAAGTCCAAACGGCGCGCATAGGGGCTCCGATAGGTCTCGTTCAGCGCGCGGAGGGTCTTGAGCATCAAGCGGTCTTGCTCCCATGGCGCCATTCTCGTCCCAGCGGAAGGATGCGTGGCAATGAGGTCCATGAGAGTCAAGACGTTGGTCCCCAAGCTGCGCCCCACGAATTCACGCTGGGTTTCGAGAGTCATTGTACCGGCCTCTAGCTGCCTGGCAACCGCTTCGACCAGCGCAAAATTGACCATGAAACTCTGTTGTCCTCCAAATTGCCCATAGCAGGGCTTCTCCGGATCGTTCAACACGTTCATATCTGCCGTACCTGCGTCGAAACTGCTGAACCCGATCGCGTCGGGAGCCAGCAGACGCTTCGCATCTTTGACCGTCTCACAGGCCCCTAGATTGACGGGAACTACGACGTGCTCATCGATACGTTTGAGAAAATCTGTGATGGTCTTCCGGTAAGGAACCTCTTTCCATTCGACCGCTCGATATTCTCGCTCCCACACCAGGTCGTCGAGAAAAGGCGGAAACTGCTTGAGCATCTCCGTATCCATGGCGTCGAACGATCGGACAAAGGCCGCCCAGTCAGAAATTTTCGCATGAGCGCTTTCGCTCACGTTCGGTCGCATAAACTCTTCTTCAATATCGCTCGCCTGGCGCGACATGAGTTTGGTCGGAAGATCGTTCCACAGTTCGTTACAGATAATGCGATCCACCGTGCCATCTGCAACCGCGTCGAGCCGGTCCACGGTCCCTCGCTGCAGCTCGACACGGTCTCGATGGGAGGCAAGCCCTGGATGAGTCAACGCGGTATCGAGCACCTCTTGCTCCCAATCGACCAACACATATCGAACGCGAGGATACACCGCCTGATCTTTATCGAGCACTTTAAGATGACTCAAAAAACAGGCGGCAAGGTTCCCGTTGCCGGGACCAAGCTCCATGACTGTAAGGGGTGAGTCTGCCGCGTGATTGCCTGACGCCTGACGCCTGACGCCTGACGTGTTGTCGCGCCTCACGACTTTTTCGAAATAGTCCGCCGCGAGCGCATGGGCCAACCGATAGTCGGCTGAGGCAAATGTTTGATAGAAACGGCGAACCTGATCGCCCCGGAAACGGTAGAACAATTTATTGATGTGAACTTGCCACTGATCGACCGGCCTATAATCGCCAATGAGCTGAGGTAGGGCCTCTGCGTCTTGTAACATCACACATCTCCGGTGCGGTTTGTCCTGCTCGCTTCAGTTTCAAGGGGAAGGAATTCTAGCAGACGGCGGGAAACAGCTGCAACGGGCTTTCCAGTAGCTGTTAGCCATCAGCTCTCAGCTCTCAGCTCTCAGCTTTGGAGCCAAGGCAAGGTCACTCGGAAATTCTCCTATCCTTGGCTGAAGGCCGATTGCTGATACCTGTCGGCTTTTCTTCTCCTTGACAGTGTCCATCGACCGGTGTACCAAGAAGAGATGGCGAGAAGAGCGAGACGAGAGGCCATCGCAGTCATGGTGGTCATCGCCCTTTTGGTGCTACCGGCACTCGAGGCATCAGAATTGCCGATCACCAAAAATTCCCCCATCCCGGACTTTCAGAACCGCACCCAAGACGTAGTCCCCTACGACTTCGACGCTCCACCCCAAGGACTGTTTCAAGCCATTACAACGGCGGAAGGATTCGACGAAGAGCTGGGCTTTCACCGCACGCATGAAATTGTGCCGGTGAAACCGACCGACCGGTTCCGTCCCGACACTCCTACCATCTTCATCGTGTTCCATCTGCATCAGCATTATCAGGGATTCCAGGTGTTCGGACGCTGTTTCCCTGAGACAGTAGCTGGGCTTGATCCCACAGTCGTGATTGGACAGGATGCGATGCACATTGCGCTCGAAGACGATAGCGGTTATCTCGCACTGTCTCCTCCGAAGGATGCATGGAAGCCTGGACGATACAAAGTGGAAATTCACGTGGGAGAACAGATCAACGAGATGAGTCTGATGGGGACGATGCGGTTCACCATCGTGGCGGGCATGAAGAAGTGATGGGTGATGAGCGACGAGTGATGAGAAAAGGCCGAACCCCTCTTATCACTGTTCACCCATCACTCATCACTGATCACTTCCGTTGTTTGACGCTCCCGTCCGCATTCTGTAGAATGTCCACGCCAACGTGTCCGCTCCCTTCTGCATCAGGAACATCGACCCCGCATGGCCGTCCCATCCCATCCATGGGCTTCCGTCATCGTCCCCATCAAGGATGAACAAGATAATCTTGTTCCACTGATTGAGGGACTACTGGCCGTCATGAGTTCACACGCGGCCTCGAAGTCTCGGCCGTTCGAAATCATCTTCGTGGATGACGGCAGCAGCGATGGCAGCAGTGACACACTGGACCGTATGGCGGCGGAGCACTCCCAGATTAGAGTCTTTCACCTCGATCGAAATTATGGCAAGACCTGTGCGCTCGAAGCAGGCTTCAATCAGTCGTTCGGAGATATTATCATCCAAATAGACGGCGACCTTCAGCAGGACAGCAAAGACATCTTGAAACTCCTCCCCTATACTGATACCCACGATCTCGTATGCGGATGGAGACAAGAGCGGCAGGATGGCCTGATAAAAAGACTGTCGTCAAAAATCGCCAACCGTGTGCGAAATATCTTTACCCATGATGGCGTCCACGACACCGGGTGCCCGCTCAAGATATTCCGACGGCCCGTGCTGGAACGCATCCGACTCTTCGAGGGCATGCACCGATTCTTTCCCGCACTCGCACTCATGCACGGGTTCACGGTCACAGAAGTGCCGGTCCAGCATTACCCTCGCATTCATGGCGTGTCTAAGTACGGCATGGGTAACCGATTATTCAAATCGCTCTACGATTTGATTGCCGTGAGATGGATGCAGGCCAGAGTGTTGCGGTATACATTCCGAGACAAGTGACGAACGAATGATGAGTGATCTGTGATGGGTGATCGGTGGATGAGAAGACTGTAAGCACGCACAAAGATCTCAATGTGTGGAAGAAAGCCATGGATCTGGCAGCGCAAGTTTACTCGCTGACGGCAAAGTTTCCAAAGGAAGAGCTGTATGGCCTGACTTCGCAGATTCGGCGGTCTGCCGTCTCCATACCGAGCAATATCACAGAAGGTGCCGCAAGACATTCCAGAAAGGAATTCATCCAGTTTCTTCACATCGCTTCGGGTTCGGTCGCTGAATTAGAGACGCAGCTTCTTTTGGCCATACGAATAGGGCTCCTTTCGGGTGACCACATTATTTCCCATGTCGAGGAAGTGAGAAAACTTCTTCTTGGCCTACTTCGGTCTTTGAAAAAGAAACTCATCACTCATCACTCATCACACCTCCATTATGAGTCTTGAAACAATCTGGCTCGGTATCGGGTTTCTCGGCCAAGGACTGTTTTTCGGCCGCTGGGTGGTTCAATGGATCGCCTCTGAAAAAAAGGCTGAGAGCCAGGTTCCTGTTTCGTTTTGGTATATGAGCCTGATCGGCGGGCTCATCACGCTCGCCTACGCGATCTATCGAGTCGATCCTGTCTTCATCGCAGGGCAGAGCATCGGATCGATCGTCTACGTTCGCAACCTCATGCTGATCTCACGCGCGAGCCAGGCGAACCGGCCGGTCAACCCCTCCTCGTAACCCACATTCATTATGGATACTCCTGCTTCACTCGCCGAGACGACAACCGACCGGTCTCACCACGCATGGCTCCTTCTGGCCCTCCTCCTCCTGTCAGGACTCTTGTTTTTCTTGGGACTCGGGGACATAGGTCTGACCGACCGTGACGAGGGACGAAATGCCGAAGCTGGACGCGAAATGTTCGAATCAGGGGACCGCCTGACACCGACGTTCAACGGCGAGCTGCGCGTGGCGAAACCGGTCTTTCTCTATTGGTTGATGGACCAGTCCTATCGCCTGTTCGGTGTGAATGAGTTCGCCGCTCGATTCCCTTCTGCCCTCTTCGGTGTGGGATTAATCCTCATTCACTACTTGTTTCTTGTGCACCAACGCGATCGAACCGTCGCACTCTTCGGCGGACTGATGCTCTTACTCAACCTGGAAATCCTGGGGCTCGGGCGCATGGCTCTGACAGACAGTGTCTTGATTTTCTTTACCACCGCGTCGCTGTATGGGTTCTGGCTGGGACTGCATGGAACAGGCAATTCACGCCGATGGATCTGGGCCTTTTATATCGGTATGGCTCTCGCCACCTTAACAAAGGGGCCGGTCGGATTCGCCGTGCCTCTTGTCGCAGCAGCGCTCTACTTGACCTGGACACGTCGGTGGCTGGACTATTGGCAGAAGGGAGTTCCTCTTACCGGCATGGCGCTCTTTGTTCTGCTCGCCGCCCCCTGGTATGCGGCTATGTTCCTCGTGCACGGCGACGCCTATGCCACAGGCGCCAAAGCCCACACGATCGGCCGATTCCTCGCTCCGATGGAAGGACACCAAGGCACTATCTTCTTCTATCTCCCGGTCCTACTCCTAGCCTTCTTTCCTTGGAGCGCGCTCCTTCCTGTCCCACTCTATCGCACAATCAAAGAATGGTACCTCATACGCCGTGCACGCACTCATCCGGATCCCACCGGCGCATCCGAACTTGACCTCTTCGCGGCTCTATGGGTTGTGGGTACCTTTGTGTTCTTCACGGCTTCTGCGACCCGCCTCCCTCACTACATTGGTCCATTGTTTCCCGCTGCCGCCCTGTTGACCGCCTCATACTGGTCCCGATGCCTGCAAGATCCGGCGACGAAAGGGATTCGAGGGTCCATCCATCTCATGATGGGCGTGGGATATCTCCTGGCAATCGGCTTTGCCTGTCTCCCCACGCTCTACACCACCTATGCGTCCAAGATGGTCAAGGAGTTCCCTCTAGCCGGACAGGTGGATCTCGGCATCGGCCCCTATCTGATTGCAGCCTTGCTATTAATCGGTATGACGTTGGTGGGATATTTCGGATTGAACGACGAACGACGTGGAAGAGCATTCTGGGCCGCGGGGGGAACCCTCGCAGGCCTCGTGCTGATCGTTATCGTGATCTCGTTCCCGCACATCAATCGATATGTAGTCGCGCCCCCCCAGGAGCTGGCCTATGCCGCCGGACTGAACCTGGATCGCCAAGATCAATTCATTGCTTATGGCACGCTGAGACCATCCTCCGTATTTTACGCAAAACGTCAGACCCTTTTCGTCCCCATCGGGGAAGAGGATAAGATACGGACGGCATTGAAAGAGACCAAGAGAGTCATCATCCTTTTGCCGGAAAGTGCACAACCGAAATTGCCAGCGGAAGCGGCCGGGTTAGTCCCCATTCTGAAGCGCTACGGCTATGTACTCCTGTCCAACCAGCCGATGGTGACAATTCCACAAAGCACAACCCCACCTCCGCCACCACCCACCATTCTGGGCCATTAAATAGACGGTCGATCTAGTTTTTCTTGTTTGTTTGGTTTGTTTGGTTGAAATAGACTAACCAGATGAACCAGACAGACAAAACAAACCAAAGAAACCAGATTACATCGGCACAATACCTTTCAGAGCATAACTGGCTCCCAACACCAACAGCATAGCCGCGACAAACAGGCCCTCTGCCATGGCGCCCCATACCCCCACATGGCCATTCGCCATAGATTCGGACTGGCCAGACAGCCCATCCAACCAATGAGCCACACAGACAAGTAACACCGCAGTCGTGACAAACAGAGAACCGGCCGTCATCCCTAACCCCAATCCCACGAGACCTCGAGCCAGCGATCCGGACAGCCAGTCAGGACACCATGGCGACTGCACCGTCCACACGACATGGCCTACGAGCCCGGCCAGAGTCAGCACCAGGCCGCTCCACAAGAGCTGTTGAGACGGCCAGGTTTCGGAAGGAAGATGCACGATCGTCCAGACGAGCGCGAGCGTCGCCACAAACAATGGCGTCATCCGACACACAGCGATGGCAATCGAAGAGCGCCATTCGCGCCAAGGATGGGCTGCAATCACCCCCATGACACAGCCGAGAGCCGCTCCTCCAGCCACATCGGTCAGATAGTGAGACCCGCGAATGATCCGACTCATCGCGATCGCCACTGCCACCACAAGAATAGGCCATCTCACTCGCGGGAACTTTGCGGCCAGCACGGTAGCAACCGCAAATGCGGCCGCCGCATGCCCGGACGGAAACGAGTCCCAGCCACTACCGCTGACCGGAGAGAGATCTAGATTTCCCGCATGCATGAACTTGGGACGTGGGCGGCCAATCGCATGTTTCAAAATATTGGCGCACAACGCAGCAAGACCATGTGCGATGAGACTCTGCCAACCTGCATCTTTCCACTGCGGATGTTTCAACCCATACCCGACGGCCAGCAGAACAAGGCTCAGGATAACGAGAGACTCGCCCTTGCCGAGGCGGTCACCGACATCGCTGAGCTGAGCCAGCCAGGGATTGGCAAGGTGGTCTCTGTGAACATCGTTGAGAGAGCGGATGAACCGGGTGAGCGGCATATCCCATTCGAATAACCCGACGAATGCCAGAATGAGGGCGGCACATGAAAAAAGCAGGGGAACGAGGCTAACCCGTGCAGACACGTGATGGGGGATGGGTGATGGGTGATGGGTGATCGAGACAGGGTCGCGGCCTTGGCGTATGTGATCACTCATTACTGATCACTGATCACCGCTTTAAGGAACCCAATCGGCGAGAAACACATTGAATTCGCCAGGAGTTTTGGCCTGGCGATCCGATACCCAGACCAGACTCTTACCATCCGGGGAGAACATGGGGAAACTATTAAAGTGTCCATCGAATGTGAGCCGTTCGAGGGCCTGGCCGTCCTCACCGATCGCATAGAGATGAAAGCTTGGCCTGCCTCCCTCGCCTTTGGTTTCAATATTCGACGAGAAGATGATCTTCTTGCCGTCCGGAAAATAGAACGGCGAGAAATTTGACGCCCCGTTCGACGTCACCGCCCGTTGCCCGCTTCCATCTGCATTCATCACAAAAATTTCAAGCTGCCCCGGCTCCACCAGACTCTGTTTGAGCAAGCCCTTGTACTTGTCGATCTCCGCCTGATCGGTGGGATGCGCGGCCCGATAAACGATGTGCTGACTATCCGGCGAAAAAAACGCTCCACCGTCATAGCCGATCTCGCTGGTCAGCCGCCGGGGCTTCGAGCCGTCAACGTTCATCGCATACAGATCTAAATCCCCGTCCTTGACGGAAGTCCAGACGATCGTTTTACCGTCCGGCGACACGGTTGCTTCCGCGTCGTAGCCCGGCGTGGAGGTCAAGCGCTGCATCTCCTGTCCATCAATACGTACAGCATAGAGATCGTAATCATCCAACGCCCAGCGGTAGGCTCCCTCCCGCTTCGGCTTCGGAGGACAGTTCGGCCCTGACGCATGGGTCGACGAATAGAGGACGCGGCGATCGCCCGGGAAAAAGTATCCGCACGTCGTGGCGCCGGAGCCGGTACTCACCAATCGAACGGTGTCGCCTTCCAGGTCCATCACGTACATCTGATAACAACCCAGCCCGGCGTCGGCTGGTTTGAGCGTGGCCGCATAGGTGTCCTTCATCCAATTATTCGTAGATTGGAAAATCAACTTGGTCCCACTGAAGGAAAAGTAGGCTTCGGCATTCTGCCGGCCCACCGTCAGCTGGCGAATATTCTTGAGATGCCGCTCAGCCTGGTGAGCGGGAACCGCCCGAGCCTTCGACGCAAGGCCCTCCGCCTGCCCCGTCTGCTCACCTAGCAACAGGCAGACGAATCCGAGTATGCACCACTTACCGAATGGAATTGCTTGCATCGAGACCCACCTCCGTACGGTCACTTGTGAACGGCCACTCCCCGCGGGCAGCCACCGCTCCATCTTTGAATAGCACGAAATTATTCCATCCGTAAAAAAAGAGCAGTCGCGCCACCTTCGCGACAGCCTGTTGCGAGGCCGCATACAACACCGTCACGACACTGCCTGGTCGATCGACCCTGTGACAACTTACCAGCAGGGCGAGTCCTGGCCCTTCGTACGACGTCCCCATCACGGTGACCCCCCTGTCGTTCAAGACCGCACGCTCACCGCAATGCTTGGCCATGATCGACCGAATCTCGGAACGGGATTCCTCGCCGCCCAATACTAGCACCGAACCTTCCTGAGGAAACAGTCCATCTTTGTCGAGCGGGGTGATCGCCGTTCGTTCGCTGACCGGTTTCCGCTGCTCCTGGGATTCGATCCTCGCGACAATATCCCGAAACGGCGAGGGATGACCCGGCTCATCCGTAAACGCTGTCAGCACCGATCTCCGTCGATCGGTCACATAATGGTTGAGCACCGACGACAGCGATTGCCGGGCGATCCGCCGGAAAGCCATGAACTCGGGATCGAGATCGATCGCGATCGGGCGGGCGGGCAATGTGACAGAGATCATCTCGCGCTGAGAGCGCAACGGCACCGTCAACATCTGCGTGCGATCCCCCTCCATCTGAATTCGAAGCTGGAGAGAAAAGCGGAACGGTTCGTTCGATTGGACGATCGTGGTCTCAAGCTGAAAGGTCTCCGCCGGCGCCCCGGACACCGGACGAGCGACGGCCTCCGACAACGACAGCGCCGGCGCCCCCTCCCGTTCCAACCATTGCGCGAAAAACCATCGGAGGTCCCGGCGGCTTTCCTCTGCGAAAACCCGCTCAAGGTCGCGCCATTCTGCGTGCCTGCCATGATATTCCGCCACCAAGACCTTCACGGCCCGCCAAAATATCTCCTCTCCCAGCTCCTGGCGCAAAAGATGAAACAGCATGGCAGCCTTGTGATAGCCGATCGCATTATCATGCTCATCCAGTTTCTGCGTGAATTGCGCGACCGGATAGTCCCGCTCCGGCGGCACGTGGAGATTGTAGCCCTGCACCATCAGGCGGCGCTGGTCCTGTGCCTGCGTGCGATCTCCCACCAGCTCATGCCAGTAATAATTGGCCAGATAGGTCGTCAGGCCCTCCACCCAATTCCCACGTTCGGCGCGATTGAAGACATCATTCCCAATCCACGAATGCACGATTTCGTGGCCAAGCGCATAGGGCTGCACATAATGCCGCTTGATGATGCCGCTCCCCAGCAGGGTAAACGAGGGCATGCCGAGCCCGCTCGCAAAGAAATTCTCCACCACGGCGAACTTTTCGAACGGATAGGGGCCTAGCAGGAGGATATAGGCGTCCAAATAGCGCGCGGTCGCATCGAGATATTCCTCCGCCAGATGCGCGTCGTCAGGGAACAGATAGGTCGAGAGCCGAATCTTCTGACCGGTCTTAGCCCTCCAGTCTCGAACCGTCGAGACAAAGGTATTCGCCACAAGCGTGAGGGCCTCGCTCGGCTGTGTCACAGTCCATTCCGTCATCGTCATGTTCTCGTCGCGGCAGAGCCCTGCGGGGCAGGCGCGCGACTCACCGGCTCTCCCTTGGGTCACGACGGTCCATCCTGTCGGCACGGCAACCAGCAGCGCATAGGTACTGAGCGACTCCGGAACATCGGGATACCAAGAGCTTTCGCTGCTGATATAGACACCCTCCAGCCCGATATGTCCGGCAGTCTCGCTGGGCGTCACAAATCGAAGATGGCGAGGTTCCCGAGGCGAATCGTTGATCACGCCATGGTAGTGCACATCCAACGTCACTAGCCCGGCGGCCACGACCTTCGAAGAAATAGTGACCTGTTGCGCCGACTCCGGCGTGGAGCCATGTTCAAGTTCAAACGGCACATCATGCGGAGATTCCACCCCAGCCGATTCTTGCACGAGGACAATGCGGTCGACCTGGAGTGTGGGGGCGAGGGAAAAACGAATCGGACTCTTCTGCGGTAGCACCTCGATCGTCAGGCGGTCCTTTGCAATAAGCAGATGCTGCTCGGGAACAATCTGGACGAATAAATCGTGATGCCGAATCACCACTCGTGGCAGGACTGAATCGGCGGCGCAGGCCATACCAAGCGCTCCGTGACAGAGGAGCGCGGCACACACAAGACAGAAAAGAGAGACTATCCTTCTTCCGATCGGCATCGGAAGAGTTTTAGCATTCGCGACAGACGAGCACAAGCTGGATAGACATCAGTAATTTTTCCAAGTCGATGGGCTTCCCGAGGACTTCTTGGGGCCCCAAGGCCCAGGCTTCATCAAGACGCTCTTCGTCGTGACTGCCAGTGATGATGATCACCCCACCGGTATATTCGCGCTGCCGGAGCTGCCGGAGCACCTCCACTCCGTCCATGCCGGGCATGAGCAGGTCGAGAAGAATCAGATCAGGAGACGCGTGTTCTACCATCGAGAGGGCCTCGAAACCGTCTTTTACGCCGAGTGCCCGATACCCACGGAGGCTGAGAAACTGAACGAGCAGATCGCGGATCAACGGCTCATCGTCGACAACGAGGACCGTTTCCCCCGTATCGGCCACGGCTGCACTACCCGCCACCGGCGGAGCAGGAACGGATTTAGCCGGAAGCTGCACCACTCGATTCACACATTCGACCAATACATCGAGCGACAAGCCCTTGCGGATAAAATCGGTTACGCGTAATCCCCGCGCTTGATTTTCCTGCTCCTCAGTGGCTCCGCCACCCAGGATGATCACTGAAGCGTGAGGATCATACGCACGGATCTCTTTCAGGACGGTCAACCCATCCATTTCAGGCATGCGAAGATCAAGAATGGTGACACGCGGGGCCTCCTGGCGAAAGAGGGTCAGACCTTCGATCCCGCTCGTCGACGACAGCACCTGATATCCATGTCGGGTAAATATCGACTGGATCAGCTCGCAGTTCATACGATCATCGTCGATAACCAGAATCTTGATCATGGCTCAGCCTCGTGGTCACGAACACACTGCGCGCCAGCAGGATGCAGGTATATATGGAATTTCAGCCTAACACAGACGATGCCTGCAGAGAAGAAAACGACGGGATCTCACAGGGGCTAGGCAGAGGGCGAGGGGGTCGTCCCGAGAAGCGCGTCCACGAATGCGTCACTGTGAAAATCTTGCAGATCCTCTACCGATTCCCCGACTCCAATGAGTCTTACGGGCAATTTGAGTTCCTCGGCAATTGCGACGACGATCCCTCCGCGAGCGGTGCCGTCGAGCTTCGTCAGGACTAAACCGGTGACACCGACCGTTTGATGAAATTGACGAGCTTGAGATAGTGCGTTCTGCCCGACCGTCGCGTCCAGCACAAGGAGCACTTCGTGCGGCGCCCCGGGATATTCCTGCGCGATGACGCGAGTAATTTTGCGAAGTTCGTCCATGAGATTCGATTTCGTGTGCAGCCGGCCTGCCGTATCGATCAAGACCACATCTACCTGCCTCGCTTTTGCGGCGGCGATCCCATCGAACGCGACGGCGGCGGGATCGGATCCATGGCGGTGACGGATCACGTCGACGCCGATTCGGTCGGCCCAGACTTGCAGTTGCTCGATCGCCGCCGCGCGAAAGGTATCGCAGGCCACCAGCAACGGCACTTTCCCTGCCTGGGAAAGCCGCTGAGCAATCTTGGCGATCGTCGTCGTCTTTCCGACACCATTCACCCCCACCGCCAGAATCACGAATGGCTTAGGACGATTCGCGAGCAGCGGCTCCAACGACAACCCTTGCACAGGCGTCAACACCTCAAGCAGAGTCTCTCGCAAAACCGCATGTACTCGACCCGGCTGTGAGGCGTCGGTCCCTTGAAGCTGTTTCTTGAGGCGTTCCATCACGCGCTCCACGACTCGGGCGCCGAGATCCGAGGCAATGAGGGCTGCTTCAAATTCTTCCAATACGGCAGGATCCGCCGCGCGGCCTAGGAGCCGATCCAAGGACCCACGAACAGCGTCCCGTGTTTTGGTCAGCCCATCACTGAGTCGCTGCAGCCATCCCATAGATCTACCCGTGATTCATAATATGAATTGAGAATCGGCCCCTGCTTCGTTCAATTCTCTCGTTTCGGCAATCGCGAAAGCGCCTGCAGAATCATCCGTTCACGACGATGCATCCGGCGCGCTTCTTTTTCGCTCCGCTCGTGATCATAGCCGCAGAGATGCAGAATGCCATGGATCAACAGCACCATCAACTCTTCGTCCAGCGATCGTCGCCCCTGTTGAGCTTGGCGGGCTGCCTCCGGCACGGCGATCACCACATCGCCCAGCATCGCAGGCTTGTGGCGTGAGGCATGAGGCGCGGAACCTTCTCGCATGGCAAAGGCCAGCACGTCGGTCGTGCGATCCTTGGCCCGATACCGACGGTTGAGGCCTCGCATCCGTTGGTCGCCCACCAGCAAAACTCCAAGCTCTGCCGACGTCTCTCCGACGTCGGCAAGAATCGTTCGTGCCAAACGCTCCAAATGCGCCTGATCAAACGTGAACCGTCGGACCTGACTCTGCATATGGACCGGCATTAATGTGACTGGCCCCAAGAATCTCTGAGAGGAGATGGGGGGGTGGCGGGCTTCGGCTCTTTATTTTGCGGCGACGGTCGACGTCCGGACACGCCAGGCAGGGGATTGGACGACTGAGGAGGATTCTGATGATGATCGTAGGCTTTAATAATGTCCTGCACCAGCTTGTGACGGACCACATCCCGTTCGTCGAAGTAGACGAACCCTATGCCTTCGACGTCTCGCAGAATTTCCCGCACCTCGATCAGGCCGGAAACCCGTTCAGGCGGCAGATCGACCTGCGTAATATCTCCGGTGACCACCACCTTGGAGTGAAACCCAAGCCGCGTGAGAAACATTTTCATTTGTTCGGCCGTGGCGTTCTGTGCTTCATCGAGAATAACGAACGAATCGTTCAACGTACGGCCGCGCATAAACCCGAGCGGCGCAATCTCGATATCGCCCCGTTCAATTGCGCGCGAAGCCCGCTCCATATCCATCATGTCGAACAACGCGTCATACAACGGACGGAGATAGGGATTCACTTTGGCGTACATATCGCCCGGCAGGAATCCGAGCTTCTCGCCCGCCTCAACAGCCGGCCGCGCGAGAATGATGCGGCTCACTTCTTTCTTCATAAGGGCACTGACTGCCATCGCCATTGCCAAATAGGTCTTGCCTGTGCCGGCGGGGCCGATACCGATGACGATATCGTGCGTCTCGATGGCCTCGATATAGAGTTTTTGCGTCGGCGTCTTCGGCGCGACGAATCGTTTCTTGGTGACGATCGTCGCCGCATTGGAGAGGAGTTCCTTGATCGGAGTCTCGGGACTTTGTCGGAGGGCATTCAACGCATGGGTGATGTCGTCCGGTTGGAGAACCATTCCGTCGTTGGCGAGGGTGGCTAGTTCCGTGAGGACCCGTTCTGCGTAGCGGGTAGCATCGGCTGTACCATCGAGGGTGAGTTCTTCTCCGCGCGCCGAAAGGCGCACGCCCAGATCTGCTTCGATCAGCTTGAGGTGCCGGTCGTGGTGACCGAACAGCACGGCAGTATTGGTGCCTTCTCTGAGTTTAAGTCTACGCACGCGTTGGGTTCGAGTTCCTCCCTTGTCTAATGCTCACAGTATAGCAAAGAGCAAAAAAGAGAGACAACTAGAGATTCAGGAAATTCGCTTAAAGAAACCGCAGAGAATGAATTAGCTTTTGACACTGCTGGAGGAGTCGGGTGAGAGATCGAAGTCTTGGGATGCGGAACCACCATAACCATCTTGTACCACAATGCGGACTCGATGTATTCCCTTCGTATCTGGAGCAACCTGCCAGGAAATCATCCCTGTGTTTGAGTCAATCGTCATACCCGATGGGGCAGTATCCAATACGTATTTCAAGCTGTCCTTGTCATCATCGATAGCCTGAACGCCGTAGACGAAAAGCCCTTTTTCGAACTGGCTCGGTGGATAAGACGTAATCTTGGGAGCGTTGTTTTCCAAGGCAACGGGCGCCGATAATTTAGCTGTGCCGACCCCTCCCGCATCGCGCGGTATCACTTCTACCGTGATCGAGTCGCCCCGATGAAAGGCCGACGTATCAAGTGTCGTATGTTCTCCTTCGACGACGAGTGTGGCATTTCTCCGCCACCGATATACATACGAAATTGCATCGCGGTCGGCATCAACCCCTTCTACGATGGCCCGCACCTCGCTCCGGTCTGATCGCGTCGGCTCAATCGCGACCCCTACGACCTCCGGCAGAGTATTCCCCACGGTTACCGGTTCGGACTTGTTGGGCTTCCCTGAAGTGTAACTGTCGGAGGCGACGATCTCTACCTCAACTCTGTCGCCGCGCTTGAGAAAGGTCGGCGACAACGTCGACTGAGTTTCCCCTTCGACGCGATGTCCGTTGATAAACCATTGATAGCCATACGTCAACGGATTGCGATCTGGATCAGCGGCCTCAATCTGGACCCCAAGAGGACCGCTCAGGGTAAGAGGGGCAGGCAAAACCACGACTTGTTGAATGACAGGTGGACGATTTCCGCTCTGCGAAACACCGGCGCCTGGCGCCACTCCTGACTGGTTAGGCTCTGAAAAACAGCCGGCCACGAGGGTTGCAAGCAAGACCACGGACCAGCGTGCAGGGCTGGTGCGGCTCGGAACACGGGGTGAGACATCCCGTGTTCCGAGCCGGCTCAGGAGACGTATGCTGTGCACTATCGATAGATCCACGACATAAAGTGGCTAAGCGGGCTCGGAGCACTGGGGCCTCCAGCCATCCCGCTTTCAGTGCAGAGCAAGGCGCCCGTACTGGTGTTGTTACAGATCTTGAGGGGCTTGCCTCCATCCGATCCACTGCCGATATGCGTCACGCCGCCGAAGGCCAACCCTTCTCCAAGCGAGACTTTGGGAGTCGCGCCGGTTCCGAGGATAGGATCTGAATAGGCAGTCCCTGTCTTGTAGTACAGCGCGTAGAGATAACTCGTCCCTGAGGACGCGCAGATATCATTTGTCGGAATGAAGGTAGGAAAGTAGACAATGCCCCCAAACACCACGGGACTGGCCAGCACTCGCTCTCCATTCGCCGTTCCGCTTTGAGGCAAAGCCGTGTACCATCCGTCCTTCGCCGGAATCGACAGGAGTGAATTGCCCTGGATTTTATCAACTAATCCCGTGAAGGTCGTAACACCCGTCACCCCCGTGACCTGGTCCGTACCGCCTGACTGGCCACAGAGTCCCTGCCCGACAATACACACCGTTGCAGCGGAGACATTCAACAAATCGTTGTCCTGACAATTTGTCCCGGTCGACTGCGTACAGGTCACACTGAGAACGGAGTCTTTCACACCGACGAAATACTGTGGCGTCGTATCCGTCTTATCGGCCGCGCTGTAGTAACGTCCCGTCCCGGCAAAGACCCACACCTTTGCCGTGTCATCAACGACAATACCAGGCGCCGTTGCGACCGGCCCCAACTCAATAGTAGGCGCCACGCAGGGTGTCGGCGCGCAGGTGCCGGTAAATGTATCGAGGATCTCGGTTGGGATCCGGTTGCCGCCTGAAGCAATGCCCCAAGCCGACGCAACTTGCGTACCAAAGACCGGCGGATTAGACCCGGTAACCGTCTCTCCCAGCGTCAGGCGATAGAGCTTGCCTCTCCAGGGCAGACTTCCGTCGTGAATAACACGGCCGAAATAAACCGCATCCGTTCGATAGTCAAGGTTTCGGTCGAACGAGGCCATGTCGCTGATATAGGAATTCCAAGAGCCGACGGAGAAGCGCTGCACCAGACTATGACGATATGAAGCGGAAGCACCGATGGATGTGTATGGGCCAGGACCAGCGGCCAAGTCCACGGCAAAGACATTGGCGCTTTGCGTCGTGCCGCCACCGTACCCTGTTGGGCCGGAACCAAAGACCATATACCACTTCGCGAGCGTGTTGCTGACCTCACCGCCGGTCGTAGGGTTGATGCGAACCACCGTCGGAAGGCTGGTCGTCAACCCGAGCCCCTCATCGGTGAAGGACATCAGCAAGGTCGGGGCCACCTCCGGATTCGTGATGTCGAGCACGAAATAGGCGCTATAGAACTTACGCGTTTGGACCCCGCTACCGAAGTCCGCAGTGACACTCATGGGCGGGGCACCGGTTCCACCCACGCAGGTCGCAGCCGCCGGGGACACCGCACCGCGGCAACTGCCGCCCATACGCATCCCCCCGATCAAGATCGTGCCCCAGCCGTTAGGATGGTCCGTATCCGGCGTGAAGATGCGTACATCCGCGATTGTCGGTTGCAAATCGACAAAATACACATGCTGATAGTCGGCCCTCGTAAGCCACTGCAGATGCGGCAAGAGCTGATGGGGGATGAAGCCCCATAGCTCATCGCCTAACTGCGGGCCGGCGCTGTTATCTGTCGGCGTTCTTGTAAACCATCCATGCTCGACGATCGGGCTGGCTGAAGTCCCTGTAGTCGGATCATCACCGGGATGGTAATACCCGCCGTTGAAAGCGTGTATCATCCCGTCATTCGCGCCGGCGTAGATGACCTGCCGACGGTTAACATACTTCGCCAAAAAGGGCTGGTAACTGAGATCTCCGTGCTTCGCGTCATACCGATCCGACGGACTCGCGACCACCTGCGGGGCGGAGTGAATGAGATCGCCTAACTTCCAGGTCTTCAGTGTGCCGCTTCCAGCCGGTACTTGTAACCGCCGATCTCGAAGGCTCGTTTGTTCGGCGCAGACAGATCGTTCGCACCCGCGGATGAAGTTGATGATGGCATCCGCCGTGAAGGGCGCCGCCCCGGCACGCAGATACGGGCCGAGAGTTGACGAATTGGCCGTCGTGAAGGGAATCTGCTCACCAGAATCGACCACCCCATCGTTGTTCGTATCCACCCAGGTGAGGAGCGTCCTCGTGCTGGAGTCCTTCAATGCCAGCTGTTTTCCTGCCTCCCAGACCGGCTTGATCGAACTCAACAGTTGATCGCAGGGTAGACAATCCTGACTGTCGATGATGCCATCGGCAGGGACGCTTTTATCGTCCGCAAGACCATCTCCATTGAGATCGTCGTAATAGTCCACCTTGACGAGATTAGCGATGGGATCGTATCGAGTGACAAGGATCTTGTCTTCCGTGTACTTGAGCACCTTGTCTTGGATCGTGTCTTCTCGGAGATTACCGAAGGTGTCGATGAAGAGGCTCTGTGTATAACCGGTCCAGGTGATGTCGGCAAACGTATCGGTCTCGAGCGTGCTGGGATAAAAATACGACTGGTACAGGGCGCCTTCGCCAGTCGTGGAAGTCGCCAAGACGGAGACTGATGATCCAGCGGCACTCTTTCTCAAAATACTCGCGATGGTGGCGAGCATCTTATCTTGTAAGTCATCCACGTTCGACGATTCGAAATAGGCGTCGGGAATCCCGTCCGGTGTCGCAACGCCGGTAATATTATTCTCCTTGTCCCATTCGGTCGTTTGAGGGATGCCGTCGCTGTTGCTGTCCTCAAAGGCGCCCAGCTTTGCCGTCTGCGACAGAATCCCTCGTCCATTGACATTGCCGAAGGCAAAAAATGTATAGACCGAGACGTTCTGAGTGCCAGGCAGACAATGGCCGGTTACGCCGAGGACCGCAATCGTACCATCAGCAGTCCCGCTACAGGGACGCAGGTCAGTTGTATGGGCCCAGTAGGCGACAGAATCCAAATAGCCGCTGCCGCTGCTGGCATAATCGGTCTTGTGTTCTCCAAGGAGTTCATTGAAGGGAGTCACCGTGTTGCTGTTGCAAGTCCCGTCGATCGGACGTGGAGGCGCGGAGTTATCGCTATTGGTGCAATGGACCCCATGATGCGCATGGCCATAATCTTGTAGCGCAGCTGGGATGCCCTGGTCTTGCGTCGGTTCACCGTCGGTAAAGACGATCACGAAGGTCTTGCAGCAATTCACTGGTTGCGAGGTGCCAACCCAGGCAGGCGTGTGGTTAGTTCCGAAGAAGAAGGGATCGCGCCCACAGGCGTTGGCGATATAGCCTGCCGGACAGGTCTCGGAACCGGTCAACACTTTGTGTTCCGGAGTCCCACCGCCACCGTCCCCTAGGGACCCGACGCCGTTCGCAGCTAAGGCGACCCCGTTCGATACTCCACCGGAAAAGGCAATCGGATAGGCGTATGAGGTTGGGTAGTAGGCAGAATTGATTTGGGCGATATAACGAACCGCGTCATAGAGACTCTCGGCAAGCGGGGTCCAGGTGTCCGGAGAGGACTCGTCCACCGAATCGATCATCGAGGCCGTATTGGTATCGAACGTTTCGACCGAGTTTCCGCTAAAGTTGATCGATTGCCGCGACGCGATAGGGGTCAAAACCTTTATCCCATCGAGCGCCGCTGAACCGTTGAACACGGCGAGGCCGAACCGAGCCTTTGCGCCGACCTGTTGAATGACGCCGGTTGGCTCACTATATTGCGCGAAAGCGATTTCATTCAGTTCCGTTTCGGCAAAGCCTCCACTATCCGGACAACCATCAGTATTGTCGTTGTCAACACAGAGATCTCCATCGCCTTCGTACTGCACGTAGATATTCGCTGGATCCCCCGGATGGACCGCGGTCGGAATCCGCCCGACATAGCTGGTATTACCGGTCCCTCCTGCGTATGGAATCCCTGGCGTGGTTTCGAGACTCGTTCCGAGGTTCTGAGCTTTGACCGTCGGCAAGGATGGCGTACCGGAGGGCTTGCACGTACCGTCGGCATTGCGAGCCGGCGACGCCGTGGGATGCCAACAATTACCGCCGGTCATGGCCTTTTTTACAGCGTCGAATCGTCGGAAGGTGGCCCAATTGATGAAGTTGCCGTCCCATTCGTTGGTACATGGCGTATTCAGGGCCGCTTTCACCGCGCCGTTTTCGAATCGGTTGTCGGTTGCATCCCAGACATAGCAGCGTAGCGGATCGGCGAAGCCGTTGTATCTGGTGGTCGCGACGAAGGTCGTCACGGTCGAGGTCGTTCCATCCGACAGAATTCCGCAACTCGTAGACTCGCAGGCGCGATTGCTCATGCTGCCGGAGTTGTCCATAAGGATCAGAATGTTCGGCGTCACCACATTGGAGATAAACTGCGGCTGGGCCGTGTAGTCGGCGTTCGATTGCGCGCCGCTGTGAGTCGGCGCCATCACAATTCCCGTCACAGCCGCTACCAGGCTCGCTAGTATCGCTATGGTTCGGCGACTCATGGCAAGTCCTCCTTATACACGCACATTCTTGAGTTACTGCGGAAACGTCACGATCAGTTTCTGAATCTCGCCAGCCTTGATAAAAAACTTCACGGAAGAGCCCAGCCTGATCTTCGCCACTGGAAGCGACTCCCCTTCACTATCCATGAGCGGAGCGCCTTCCTGGTCGAGGAGTTCGACACCAGCTTTGACCTTATAGCTGTATCCGTCGATCTGGATATCGTGGGTGCTTACCCCGGTCACAAATCCGATCTTCGTCTGCACCACAACGGCCTCAGGAGCCATGTCGCTGTAGGCGATTCCAACGCTTCCATGGAAAGTGAACAGCGTGATCGCGAGTAGGATTGCGCCCTGGTGCTTCCTCATGCTCACACCTCCTAGAACTTCTTGGTACATTCCGAGCCTGACACAAATGTGCATCCGTACACTGCGGTGACCGAACTGGACGTTCCCGTCGCCACGTTCGTTGCCACACAGTTGATACGATAGACGTTTGTCTCCGACTTCTGCGTTCCTGCCGTTTTTTCGTTGTACAGAAAATCGATGTCCCCGTTCACGGTAAAGCCGTTGACCGTAAGGACAAGGTTCGGCACACCGGCCGCTGTATCGGGACTGTTTTTCGTCGACACTGCCGCCGCGTCTATGCCGGCCATGCCATAGATCTCTTGAAACAATATCACTGAATTGGTCGCCGGGACCGGACCGCCGGCGGTGGATAGATAGGCCAACGGAATCGCCCCCGTCCCCACGTTTGTCGGCGCGAGAGCCTGTCGTATGATGTTGGCCCCCACGCCCATACAGGAGTCTGCAGCAGTCGCTGCCGACTCGCCGGTTCTGGTGAATCCGGCCATTCTGTTCTCCAGCCCCGTCACCGTGATCGCAGCAACGCCTATCACGGTCATGATGAGCATCAACATCATCACCGTCAAAAGGGCGATTCCGCGCTGGCCTGCCGCGATCGGTTTCATTACACGATCTGCTGCTCCTCTATCCTTAGCCGGTATACTCATGACTCCAGATTCCTTACTTGAATCGTTCTCGTAAGAACCCGCCGACGTTGCTGTTGGTAGGTGGTGGCGTTGTACCCCGCATCCACCGATGGATTATGGTCACTCACAATGACCGGCCCCGCTGTGTTGATAGCTTGCCTGTTGTTACCTTCCGCGAGCGCCCTTGGCGGCTGATTTTCCCGTGCCACAATGGTGACCTGCACCAGTTTGATCTTGTCAGGTACCATCGGGGGAAGAGACCATGCATTGTTGGTGACATAATCGGCTGGAGTAAACACACCTGACCCGATCGGACCTGGACCGGGAGCATCTTGATCGTCAATGATTCCGTCGGGCCCCGGCGGGTTTGGCGGAAGGATGTTGCACCCATCGCAGCCATAGGCGAGTTGAAGATCTTCAATCCCATCCACCATCGGAATTCCATTTCGAAGCAGACACGACGTGCTGCCTGCACACACAGCGGAAACGGTTGAAATGGTGTATTGCACACATTGCAGCAAGTAGACGGGTGTTCCGCTGGGAAATTGTGCGATCGAAGACGTTGACAGAGGCTTCGCAAGGGTCAACGAGGCTGCCCCAACAACCGTCACCTGGCTGGAGGAGCTGCCACCAACCGATACCACAGACCCGATTGCCAGTCCGGACGCTGTCATGGCGCTCATATCAGCGGCAGACAGCGCGATGGTATTGGACACGCCGGTTGCCATAGCCGAAAGCACCGGAGTCCCCCCTCCAGTGCCTGCCGTCATAGAAGGCACCACCAATCTCACGGTATCCGGTCCAGTGTCGTTGATGACCCCCACAGCTCCGCCTGGGACGTTATCTCCAGGAACGATCGGAGCCGGGTAATTCAACGGCCCCACCGTACAAGCCCCCACGGCATTGCTCATATTGAATCCGGCCAATTTGATATCCTGGGAGATGAGCTCCATGGCAAGCCGCACGTTCTGCTGAGTATCGGCCACTTGCTCGTTTACCTGTGTGGCCTTATTGCTGGTGACGACGAGTGTCATCGCCGCTGCGGCCACGACCGTGGTTATCACAACGGCCGCCATGAGCTCGATGAGCGTGACTCCCTCTTCTGCTTGCCATATCCGTCGCATGAGTCTTCTCTCTCTCGCTAGGGTTACTCTGGAGCCAGAACGCTTGCAAACGTCACGGTCTTCGTGCGCGTGCTCGTGGCTTCTCCCCCCTTCGAGGAGGGGGTCCAAAGAATTTGAACCGCTACTGCAAATCGATTCAGCGAAGTGATGTTCAGGGTTGGGTCCGGGTCGATCCTGGTCACTGTGACGAGACCCTGAGCATTAGCCAGCCCTGAACTGTCCAGCAACGTCTTCCACTGTGCATAATCTCCCCGTGCCATCGGCTGCGTGCTCGGAGGCTGGGTTGCGGCGTTACTGGTGTTGATATTGTGGTACGCCAATGCTCGCCCTCTGTTAAACTTGATTCGTTCCATGAGATCGGCATTGATATTCGTGACTCGAGCCATATCATGCGCGTCCACATTCCTGCCCAGTGAAATCCCTTGCATCCCCGCAAGCCCCAGCAACCCGACTGCCAGTAATGCCGCCGCAATCATGCCTTCAAGCAGGGTGAAACCAGCCTGCCCTATCAGACGACGCTGGCGTATCTTTTCATTTCTTCGATTCGTCTTCATGGGCAGCTCGCCATTGTGCACCAGTTGACTTTTCCGCTCGGAGCCACCGCGACTGAATACGTCACTCCTTGGGCAGATTGCAGCGTGACCGTTTGAGTTCCAACACCACCGGCAACTCTCACCCCCTGTTGGCTAAACATGATGGTTCCCAAGGTCCCGGCGGAAGACGATGCGAAGTCAGTGACACTCGTCGTCGGAGGTGGGCCCAGACCAGTCACCAGAATCATGCTCCCCCCTGTCACGCTCTTTGGAAAGTTTATCGGAGCGAGCGTGCCACCAAATGTCGCGCTGTAGGTCCCGTCAGCCGCCTTTATAAACGTGGCGGTCATGGCGGTATTGCGATTTCTTGCTGACATTCTGGCTAGGAGAAGATTGGTTTGTAGGTCACTCGTCGCCTGTCTGAGCTGGTAGCGAGCATTCCATTGAACATAGGAGGGCACCGCAATCGCCGAGACAACCCCAATGATCGCCACGACGATCATGATCTCTATCAATGTAAATCCGCCCTCACGCGGGTTCCGCCCCAGTGGGCGATCAACTCTATTTGGTCTTGGTACACCCATAACTCCGTTACCGTCACGCAAATGACATGCCGCATGAACAGATGAAAAGATACTCCTAAGCCATTGATATACAAGAGAGCATAAGAGGAGCTTCTTTTTGAATGGACGCTTTTCGGACTTGGCAGAGACAATTCTTGTCGAAGAAGGGGAACCCCAATAGGGGATTTCTTGAGCAAGGGGAAGCCCGGGAGCAGGAGGGTATTACCTGAGACGAAAACTACGGATCAGCTATTTCATTGCCACAGCCCTGACTTGGCGATAGGTGGTTTCTCCTCGCAGGACTTTCTGTATCCCATCTTGGACCAGGGTCAACATCCCGTCTGTGATTGCCAGACTAAGCATGTCAGCAGTTCCGGCTCTTGATTGGATCAGCCGCTTCATCTCTTCTGATCCTCGTAAAAATTCATGCAAGGGCACTCGCCCCTTGAAGCCCGTTCGGTTGCAGGCCTCGCAGCCTCGCCCACGGTACAGACTCCAATCGGTTCGATACTCGATGCCGAGGGTGGGCCAATCCTGCGTGCCATATCCCTGCACCAACTCATCATACTCTTGTCGGGTCGGATGATAGGCCTCTTTGCACTGGGTACAAATCCGTTTGCACAAACGCTGGGCAAGCACTCCCAACATGGCGTCGGCAAAGTTAAACGAGTCGCACCCGAGATCCAACAACCGGATCACCGTTTCAACAGCACTGTTGGTATGGAGGGTGCTGAGCACCAAGTGGCCAGTGAGCGAGGCTTCAATAGCGATGTCGGCTGTTTCTTTATCCCGCATCTCGCCGATCATGATGACATCGGGGTCGGCGCGCAGAAACGCCCGCATCGCGGTCGCGAAGGTGAGGCCGATCTTCGGATGGACTTGGACTTGGCGAAGGCCCTTCTGGGTGATTTCAATGGGATCTTCGGCCGTCCAAATCTTTCGCTCGTCGGTATTGATGTGTTTGAGAATCGCATGCAGGCTTGTGGTTTTTCCTGAGCCAGTCGGCCCGACACATAAGATGATCCCGTGCGGTTTCTCTGCGAGAGCGTGAATGGCCTGCAATGTGGCGGGGGCAAATTCCATGGCGTCGAGCGGCATCGGTTGCTTGGCCGTCAGAAGACGCAACACAACATCTTCCTCCTGTCCTGAGGTAGGCAGGGTTGCGACACGCAATTCGACCTCTCGATCCTTCGTCAACCGATACCGGATCTTTCCGTCTTGCGGTTTGCGGCGTTCCGCGATGTCAAGATTGGCCATGACCTTGATGCGTGACACTATCGCACGCCGATAGATCGCCGGAATCCTCATGAACGTCGAGCACGTGCCGTCGATGCGCAGGCGCACAACCATGTCGTGACAATCCTCATACGGTTCGATGTGAATGTCCGACGCGCCGAGACGGTCGGCTTCGGCAATCACCTGATTGGTCAGCCGCACAATGGCTGAGTCGTTTTCGTCGATCCCACTCGATAGGGAGTCAATCGCCGGCTCAAGATTGATATCATTGACCAACTCACCGAGAATGGCGCCGATGGAACCGCTGGTTCCCTGTCCTCGGGCCAGATGGAGAAATTGTTCGATGTCGCGACGCAGACCCACAGCATAGCGAATGGTCATTCCAGGAAATGTGCGCCGCACATCCCAGCACTTGTCGAAATCGTGCGGATCACTGGTGAGCACATCGATCAGTGAGCCTCGACGCATGATGGGCAGCCAGAAATTCTTCTTGAGATAATCCAGATTGAGCGTTTTAAGCAAGTCGGCATCGATGATCGTTCGTTCATCATAAGGGAGATAGGGGCATTGATAAAAATCGCTCAGGGCAGACCCCAACGCGTCTTTCGGGACACGATAGCGGTCGAGCAGCACCGCTTCGAGGTCAACCGTGCCATCTTTGGAAACGTCGATCGCCGTCAACACGTCGGCAAGACTGATCATGCCGCGATAGACCAAGCTATCGAGCACGTTTTGCTCAATCGCGCAACGGAAGGGTTTCGATACACGGCTCCTCCTCTTTCCGTCGGTTCCACTCACTGTCTCATTCGTCTCGATCATCATGCGCATTGCCTTTCGTTGTGACCGTCTTGTTAGTACTTCGCTAACCAAGTCCCCGGTTCCCGGTATACAACCGGAAGGCCCCGAAAGAGTCCCTGCGCCAAATCGGCGTTGTACCAGACTTCGATACCGGTACCGGCTCCAATCGACGTCACGTTCTGCCCTGCCATGATAGCCCCGTATACGCGAGCAGGGCGTTCAACCTTGATCGCACCAGCCGCATACAGCAAGCCGTTGAAGTGAATGCCTGACAATTGCACCGGCACCCTTGTCCCTAGCGATGTTGCTCCTGGTAATGGTGGACTGAGAGATGGCACTGATTTCCCTGCCGCACGAGGCCTGCACACCACATGGCCTTGCACGACTAACAGGCCTTCGACATAATCCGTCTCCAATACCAGCGTTCCGATGTTATCCTCGCGCGGCGGCTGCCCATCGATTGTGTCGATGAAGACCAATCCACGATGGTCTCCGATGCCCTGAGATTCCAACACATCTGCAGGCGTGATTCCCTGATCGGAATCCGAAGCCCCCTGCGGATGGAGCTGCCCTGCACGATCGAGTCGATAATACGTCCCCCAGCGCAATGCGATTTTCTTGAGCGAGTCGTAGTCCCACTGATCGAGCCTTACCCCAGGCGTCGGATATTGATGCAGATGCACGTTTTCAGGAAGCGGAGGATTCACACCTTGACCGGGTGGAGGAGCGATGACCGAGACGGTCCCTCCAATCCAATATTCCGTCCAGCGATCCTGCGCATACAGCATCTCATCATACGATTGACCGCTGACTGAGGCCTCAGTGCGCTTGAGGGCAAGGTCCTCGACTCGCTGCACCACAAGATCGCCTAATACCCGTTGATCGCCCCAATGGACCATGACGGGAGATTCCCCACCTGACTGGATGACTCCAAGAGCCTGTCCGACTTGCACCGCAGCACGAACCGCGGGAATCTTCACAGCCCCGAGTTGGAGCTGAACCGTCCGTGTAATCGGCTTGTCAGCGACCGTCGTGGCCGAAACCTCAACCGTGCTCAACAAGCCTGGCTGCAAAGGGCCATACACTTTCAACTTGAGAATCCGACCAAATCCCCCTAGGGCATTGGGGAAACCGCTGGACGAACCGTTGAGCGTCTGGTTGTCCGCTTGGTTTGCCGCATCAAGTATGATGTCGGGACGGTCAGCGGTTCCCGCAAACTGTGAACGCCCGGCTGCGTCGAAGAACGACGGCCCGTTCTCAGGGTCCCCTTGGCGCTTGGCGAGCAATCCGGCAAGGGCCGTTGGAGTGGCTGACGAATCGTGGAACCAACTCATCACCACATCCGTCGCACCGTCGGCCAGCTGTTGCGCAACGTTATCTTCTTTCATGGAGCTGATGCCCGGTCCATCCTGAGCTGCCAGGTGAAGAGATGTCATGCCGAGGATTCCAAGCAGAAAGATCAGCATGAGTGCCGCGAGAAGCACGTGGCCCTCGTCGCATTGATGTATGAATTTCGTTGCACACCCTTCTCCCTTTTTCATATTTCCACTCTCCTTCTTATTGAAGAAGCCTCCGTTAAGTCCTGAGGCTGATTGCTCGAACTGCACGAATTCCTCTGCCAGACATCATCACGTCAATCACAACCAGTCTGACGAGCGCCGGTTGTGTCGAAACCTGTCCATTTTCGTCCCAGTAGGAGAGCCGAGCCTCCCGGATATCTCCGACCAACACACTCGCGCCTCCGTCGACCTGCCGCAGCAATCGCAGAACTCCGCGCTCATCCTGGCGACTGTAGTAGCGGACATGGTTCAGGAGGGAGACAAAAGCTCCGGATGGAATCTCTCGAGTCAGCGGCTGCATCACGGTAAGCACGCGCCGTTGTCCATCACGAACCAAGGTAAGCCTTTCACACCGCTCAGCCCAACAGACCACAATAATTTTGCGATCATCCCACCCTCGTCCGTCATCGACCGAGAGAATCGTTTGGCCAACCGCTGCTGTTGCTGTGACCGTTGTCGAGAGACCATGCAAATTCGCCAAAAACTCCACTGAGTCCGAAGTTGCGTTGGCGAGAGAGCCGGACCTCGCCAGCCGCATTTCCTGCTCAAAAACTTCTAGCCCCAGGCGAAGATCTTGCTGTTGAGCGACCTCACGTTGTTGCTTCATAAACTGTTGTTGGAAATACGATAGGGCTTGAAGCGTGGCGCCGAGGACGACTAGCCCAGCCGCCATGGCAAACATCAGCTCGATCAGACTCGTCCCTGTCTCCGCCCACACTCTCTGCTGCCTACCCTTTGTTTCCTGCCCGATTGGCATTCTGTCTACTCCCGATTTCATCACGTTATCGGCTCCCAACGAACAAGGGGTTGGCGCGCAAAGTAACGACTCGCACTTCTCGCTGGTTCTCACCTACAGCATAGACGGCGCGAGCCTCGATCAGGACATGCCCTGAGCCCGACAGCGAACCGGCGCGGCTCGGCGTGACCGTCCAAATAAGCCGTACGCCATCCTGGTCCCAACTACCGGAATACACCCCATCACCGGCCAGCGCATCGCCGGCTACTCCATCGTCATGCATGACGAGAACTGATGCACCATCGTGATTGAGATCGTCCAACAAGAGACGATCCCATCTCACAGATCGCTTTGCTTCAATCCGTGATTCCACCATCGCGAGCGCGCGCGTCGCTAATGTCCCTACTCGAATACTCTGTTCTGCTGCCTGAAACGCTCCCATCGCGCCAACCAATCCGATCAATGTCAGCGTCATCGCCACCAACACTTCAGCAAAACTGGCTCCGCCCTCTGCATGAAATAATTGACCCCGAGTCATGAGATGGATACCCTTCCGGTGATACTCACCGTAAACATGGTTTCCCGACCTTGACTGTCGCGGACGCGAATAGTTGTCGGAGTCACCGACCGACCACTGGGATGAAACAGAAGTTCAGGGCCCGAGGTTGGTTCCTCCACAATCACTCCCTTGCCTGCATAGTCATAGACATGAAGGATGCCCTCGGCATCCGCACGTCGTAGCGTGATCGTCCGGCCCTCTCGATCAAAAATGACTCGAAGCCGCTCTCGTCTACCCATGGCCAGCTGCCTGGCGAGACGGAGTTCCGAAGCAATCTCCACCGTCGCGCTGCGTGCCTGAACCCTTGCGGCTACTGCCTGATAACTCGGCCCAGCTAACACGGCCAACAGGCCTATGATCGCCAGGACGATCAGAAGCTCCGTCAGGCTCCAGCCCTGCTCATGTGTCTGTGATTCTCTCGGCATATCCCCCTCGCAAAGAAATTTCCCTTACGAGGATAAGCCCAGTATCCAAGACCCATGCCCACATTGATCCACACTGAGGTCGCCGAACGCATCGTACGTAGCGGGGGTGAAATACCCCATAGGTACGCGCTGTTTCGCGTTGCATGCAGAAACAAGGCAGCAGAACCATCCTATGCCCGGTGGAAAAGAGGAAGGAAACCAGAAAAAATTCTCGCGATTTAGATACAGGGATTCGCCCAAAGAGATACAGGGAGCGGGTTAGAAGGCAGGGTCAAAAAGACCTTGATACCAATCGAGGAGCGGCTGGGCAAAAAACATGGAGAGAAGAGCACCCAACACAAGAAAGGGGCCAAAGGGGATATAGTCATCGCGCTTGATGACGTGCAGCGCAATCAAACCTACGCCGATGATCGAACCAGTCAGCGAGCCGATCATGATGGTAAGAAGCGCCGGCTTCCAGCCAAGAAATGCACCGATCATCGCCAGCAACTTGATATCGCCGCCGCCCATTCCCTCTTTACCGAAGAGATAGGGACTGAGCCAGGCCAAAAGCCAGAGAATGCCGCCACCCACCGCGAGACCGGCCACAGAATTGATCACACCCACCGGCAATACCGTCACAGCACCTAGAAGTCCGACCACCACCCCTGGTATGGTAATGACATTAGGGATCATCTTGTGCGTGAGATCCGTTCCTGTTACCACAACTAGCGCTGAAAATAGCAGAGCGTAGAGCGCGGCCGTCCAGGTAGGACCGAAGTACCATAAGACGGCGAGATAGCCCAGCGCGTTAGTGGCTTCGACGAGGGGGTATCGTTTTGAAATCGGCGTGCGGCAAGCCCGGCAGCGTCCGGCAAGCCACAGGTAGCTCAGTATCGGAATATTGTCGTAGAACCCGATGGGGTGAGCACACGAGGGGCAATGAGAACCGGGCCAGGCGATTGATTCACCCCGGGGCAGTCTGTAGATGCAGACGTTGAGAAAACTGCCGACCAGCGCACCGAGGAGCCCGACGACACCATAGAGAGACCATTCATGCATAATCAACTCGGGAGCAGACTCCGGCCAGGAACGCCCAAGTTACGTTGCGGGAAATGTGAAATAAACTAGGTAGCTTCACTTGAATCTGGCTCCTACGGTTTACTTATGACACGAGAGTTCTTATAATTGGCCCCGACTGGGTACGGGTTGGTTCTTAGCCTCACCCCATCGACCTAAATTATACCGTACTATCTTTTATTTGCTAAAGGAGAACACAATAATGATAAAGGCACGGACTGCAAAGTCGAAAACCAGACCTTCCCTGGCCAATCTGACTCCACCCCCACGCAAGAAGCGGCCTGAATCGCTGACCAGCCGGGAAAAAGAAATTCTTGAACTGATTTGGGCCGGGTTCAAAAATAAGGAAATCGGTCAACGACTCAAGATCAGTGTGAAGACCGTTGAGGCACATCGAGCCAACATGATGAAAAAGATGCGCGTGTCGAACACCGCTCAGCTGATCAAAACTGCGATCCAAGACGGGACGATCAAGATCCGGTAGGCTTTGACGAAGTCGTAACACGATTCCAACGCTGACGAACCGCTTCAAACAACGTGACGGCAGCTGCAGCTGAGACGTTCAAGGACTGGACGCGCCCCTGCATTGGAATCCTGATGCGGTCATCGCACTCTCCCAACACACCAGGGCGAAGACCTTCTCCTTCTCCTCCAAACACCAGCGCGATCGGGCCGGTCATGTCGATGTCGGTATGAAGCTTCGCCGCCTGTGGGTCCACCCCGTACACCCACAGGCCGACTTTCTTGAGATCCTGAATCAGACGAATCAGGTTACCCACCCGCCCCACAGCAATGTGATCCAGCGCTCCCGCTGACACTTTCGCCACGACGGATGTCAAACCAACAGCTCGACGTTCCGGGATGAAAACTCCGTGAACACCCGCGGCTTCAGCCGTCCGCAAGACCGCCCCCAAATTGTGTGGATCTTCGACCCCATCAAGAAGGACGAGGAAGGCCGGCTCGCACCGGGTCTTCGCTCGATCAAGAATCTGCTCCGTCGTGTCGTAGGATTTTGCGGCGATGAGCGCGATCACGCCCTGGTGGTGCCCACCAGGCGCAAGACGGTCGAATGCTTGCGGCGGCTCGATATGGACAGGAACTCCCTGCGCCTTCGCAAGTTGGACAAGGTCATGGAATTGCCGATCGGTGCGAAGGACAAGAAGGCGCTGCAAGGGCCGCGTGCCGGCCTTTAAGGCTTCACGCACAGCATGCAGCCCATAAATCAGTTCCGGCTGACTATCGCTTCCACCGGCTGGTGCCGTCGGACTTGTCCTCGATGACGATGCCGTGGGAGGCGAGAGATTTTCTAATCTCATCGGCTTGCGTAAAGTTCTTCTTCTTTTTTGCATCGAGACGCTCCGCAATCTGTTGTTCGATCTGCGCTTCCGAGAGTTCAATCTCGGGTGATACCTGGCCAACCATGACGGTCGGGGCAAAGGTCGTCAGCGTCAGGGACGTGACACCTGGCGTCACAACTATGCCTCCTACGAACTGCCACTTATCTAACTGAAGCAATCCCAGGTTATTGCCGAGCGATCGAAATTCTTCTCTAGCAATCTTTCGCGCCTCCGTCGAGAGGCCTAGGCCCAGTAATTTATTGACGTCGCTTTTCATTCGCTGAAGCTCAGCAATGGCCACTGATGTGTTGAAGTCGTCGTTCATTGCCTCCCGAAATGCGACCTTGCATCGCTCAATCACCGCCATCAGCCCCTCGTCTGCCGTGGCTCTCTCTTCAGACTCTTTTAGTCGCTTGAACAGATCGTAGAAGCCGTTCAACGCATTCTTCGCCTCCTCTATACTTTTGTCTGAAAAATCAAACGGGCTGCGGTAATGTGTCCCGAGCAGGAAATACCTCAACATCTCTCCTGTTTCAGGCTGAGGCCACTTAGACTTTTCAAAAATTTCCCGAATCGTAAAGAAATTGCCCAGGGATTTGGACATCTTCTCCTGATTGATCTGTACAAATCCGTTGTGTACCCAGTAGCGCGCGAATTCATTTCCCGTCGCCCCACAAGACTGCGCGATTTCATTTTCGTGATGCGGGAAAATCAGGTCCATTCCTCCGCCATGAATGTCGAACGTTTCACCGAGATGTTTCATGGACATAGCCGAGCATTCGATATGCCAGCCGGGACGCCCTGATCCCCAGGGACTGTCCCACGACGGCTCGCCCGGCTTGCTGCTCTTCCACAGCGCGAAATCCATCGGGTGGCGCTTTCGTGCATCCACTTCCACCCGCGCACCAGCCTGCAGATCCTCAAGCTTGCGTTTCGAGAGACATCCATAGGCCTGGTACTTCTCGACCTGGAAATAGACATCGCCTGCCACTGGATAGGCGAGGCCTTTCTGAATCAGCCGGTTAACCAGTCCAATGATCTCAGGCATATGCTCGGTCGCTCTCGGTTCATTGGTCGCCCGTCTGATTCCGAGCCTCCCCATGTCTTGATAGTAGGCCTCGATATATTCGGCGGTAATTGCGTCGCAGGAAACGCCTCTCTCATTTGCTCGCTTGATGATCTTGTCGTCCACGTCGGTGAAATTCTTGACGAATTCGACCTGGTAACCGCTGTATTCCAGATAGCGCCGGATCACGTCAAACACGAGCGCGCTACGGGCATGGCCAATGTGGCAGTAGTCATAGACCGTCACACCACAGACATACATTCGCACAGTCTTCGGCTGGAGCGAGTGGAACGGCTGTTTTTCCCCGGTGAGGGTGTTGTAGATCGAGAGCATGAGCTGGTTAGACTCCCGGAGTGGCGCGGCGTTTCGGCCAATGAGACCAGAGAAAATATCCCACGGCGATCGCCAAGCACACACCGATCACAATATCGAATTGATGGAAATAGTCTCTGAGATGCTCCCACTGCTCTCCCATTTTCACACCGATATAGGCCAGCAGATAGCACCAGGGCAATGCTCCGAGAAACGTGTAGAGCATGAACCGATAAATATTCACTCTGGCGATGCCGGCCGGCAACGAGATGAACGTCCGGACGACCGGAAGCATTCGACTGAAAAATACGGCTGCATCGCCATATTTAGCGAACCACCGATCCGCCATCTCGATGTCTTTTTGCGATACCAAGACATAGGGTCCGTATCGCTCGACAAATGGCCGACCTCCCCACACGCCGGCATAGTAGGCCACAACTGACCCTGTTACGTTCCCAATCGCGCCGGCCAAAGTCACGCCGAGCATGGTGAACTGTCCCGATGCCACGAGATATCCGGCAAAGGGCATGATGATTTCGCTGGGCAATGGGATACAGGCGCTTTCAATAGCCATGGTAAGGAATATGCCGGTGTAGCCGAATGTCGAAATCATCGACACGATAAACCGGCTGAGTTCTGTAATGATCGCTTCGATCAGGTTCCCCACAACACCCTAGCTCCTCTGCTTGCCCTTCAACTTCGACGAAACCACCACCCGGCGCATATTTGGTCGGCGCACCGTTTCCCACTTCTTGAAACGATCCAACACCCCATGATTCGTCGTATCGAGATGAATGGGGGTGAGCGAAACCGCCCCTTGCTCAAGCGCCTCATGGTCGGCGTCCTTGCTTCTGCTCCACGACACACGAGTCCCGGCGATCCAATAATAGGTCCGGCCATGCGGATCGATCTTTTCAATGATCGGATTGTCGAAGCGCCTGCGGCTCAGACAGGTGACTCGGATTCCAGTGATCGACCCGAACGGACGATTCGGAATGTTGAGATTCACGAGTGTTTCATCCGGCAAACCATCTTTCAGAATCAAACGAGCGATACGAACGGCATACCGAGCGCCGGCATCGAAATAAAAATGTCCCTGCCCCTCCTGTGACACCGCCATAGAAGGGACACCGAGAATCGTTCCTTCCATCGCTGCCGAAACTGTTCCCGAATACAACACGTCGTCGCCAAGGTTCACACCTTTATTGATTCCCGACACAAGCAGATCGGGCGGTGCCGACAGGACTTTCAGCACGGCCAGATTCACACAGTCGACCGGCGTGCCGTTAACGGCGTAGATCCGTGTTCCAAGCTGCTGCACTCGCAGTGGCTTATGAAGCGTGACCGCATGCGCCACGGCAGTCCGTTCACGATCCGGCGCAACCACCCACACCTCACCCACTCTTGATAAAGCCTTAGCGAGCGCCGTCAAACCAGGCGAATGAACCCCATCATCGTTTGTCACCAAAATTCGCATGGGTTCGTCAGAGACAAAAAAAGCTGCCGGGGGCAGCTCGCAGCTTCAGTGCTGAGCGCTGAGAACCGAGCACGACACGATCCTATTCGTCTCAGTTCTCAGCGCAGTCTGTTTTGGTCGGGGCGAGCCGATTTGAACGGCCGACCACTCGCACCCCAAGCGAGTACGCTACCGGGCTGCGCCACGCCCCGACACAGGCTATTTAACGGCACCGTTTCCTGCATGGTCTCCCGAGAGGCCGATATACGACCCGATCGAAAGGGATGCAACAAACTGTGATTAGTTGGAATGCGACTCCATAATTTTCAGAATCGCCTGGAGATTCCCCCGCAGTTTCTGCGCAAGTTCTTTGGGACGTACCCGCTGGCTCGCCACCCGGCCGCGCCTGGCCCAATAGCGCTTGACGCCTGCGAGCGTATGCCCTTCTTCATAGAGCATCCGCTTGATCTCCAGCACCGTTTCAACTTCTTTCCTGACATAGAGTCGCTGGTTTCCACGACTTTTCTTCGGCCTAAGAAATGGAAATTCTGACTCCCAGAATCGCAACACATAAGCCGGTAGCTCGGCAATCTGGCTGACTTCGCCGATCTTATAAAAAATCTTGCTGCCCAGCCTGGGCTCATTCCCCATGACCGGTCCTCGTGGTGGGATGAGTTAAAGGTGATGGACGGGGCTATGAATTGACGTACTTCTTAAACACTTGACTGGGACGAAACGTGACCACGCGACGAGGTGTGATGCCTATTTCTTCGCCGGTTCGAGGGTTTCGACCTTTTCGCGCCCCTTTACTACGCACCACAAAATTTCCGAATCCGGCAATCTTGACCGACTCTCCCTTGTGCAACACATCTTTCAACATATTCAGCACGAGTTCGACGATATCCGCGGCTTCATTTTTCGAAATACCAACCTGCTTGTAAATTTCGTTCGCGATATCTGCCTTTCGCATGCATTCCCTCCGACACTTGCGCAAACGTCTCGAATATTCGCCTATGAACTCACGACGATCGATCAACAGTTTCGCTATAAGTTACGTGAGGTTATACGGCCTGTCAAGAAGAAAGATGACGAAGAAGACCCCCCGCTCATTCGTCCCTGGTCAGTAGCTTGTACTCGATACTGTCTGCCAACGCTTGCCAGCTCGCCTCCATAATGTTCTCGGACACGCCGACGGTGCCCCATTTATCCTTATGGTCGCCTGACTCGATCAACACTCGGACCTTGGACTCTGTCCCGCGATTGGCCGACAGCACGCGCACTTTGTAGTCGAGCAGTTTCACTTCCCGGAGTTGGGGATAGAATTTTTCCAATGCTTTCCGCAATGCATGGTCGAGTGCATTCACCGGACCGGCTCCAACTGCGGCTGCATGCTCCACCACACCACCGACTTTGACCATTACGGTAGCCTCAGACGACGAAGCCCCATGGTCCTGCTTTTTCTCAACGATCACTCGAAACCCCAAGAGTTGGAACGCCGGTCTATGCGTTCCCATGGCTTTCCTCATGAGCAATTCGAAGGAACCTTCCGCTGCCTCAAATTGGTAGCCCTCACTTTCGCGCTCCTTCAACACACCGATCAATTCCTGCAGCTTGGCGTGACTCTTATCCAATTTGATTCCATAGGCCTCGATCTTCTCCAGCAACCCACTCCGGCCTGCTGCGTCCGATACCAGCACACGCTGGTGATTGCCGACCAAGCCAGGAATCACATGTTCATAGGTCGCGGGATTCTTGAGTACCGCATGGATATGAACCCCGCCCTTATGGGCAAACGCGGAATCTCCCACGTAGGGCTGGTGCTTATTGGGCATGAGGTTCGCAATTTCAGCAACAAACCCTGAGACCCGCTTGAGATGGCTCAGACGATCTCTCAACGCCGGACGTTTCATTTTCAGTTCAAGATTGGGAATAATCGAGCAGAGGTTGGCATTACCGCACCGCTCACCGATCCCGTTAATCGTCCCCTGTACTTGCACCACACCGGTTTCGATCGCCACCAGCGAATTCGCAACGGCCATTTCACAATCATTGTGAGCGTGAATCCCCAACGGCACCGCACACTCTCGCCGAACAATCTGGCAAATTTCTTTGATTTCCCAGGGCATCGATCCGCCATTGGTGTCGCAGAGAATCACCCGCTCGGCCCCAGCTGAAACGGCATGACGAATGGTCTCCAGCGCGTAGTCCGGATTCGTCTTGTATCCGTCAAAGAAATGCTCGGCATCGTAAAACACCTTCCGGCCTTTCGAGCGGAGATGGGCCACGGAATCGCTGATGAGTTCGAGATTCTTCACAAGGGAAATCCCGAGTGCATCGGTCACGTGCAGCGACCAGGTTTTTCCGAAGAGCGTAATGATCGTCGTCTCAGCCTCCAGCAACGCCCGGATATTTGGATCCTTCTGCACGGCGTTGCTCGATTTTCTCGTCGATCCGAACGCCACCACCGTCGCGGTCTGCAACGGCACAGTCTTGATCATCCGAAAGAACTCGATGTCTTTTGGATTTGCCCCGGGCCACCCGCCTTCGATGAATTGGACGCCTAGCCCGTCCAACTGTTGGGCGACCCGAACCTTGTCTTCGGCCGAAAAAGTCACATCCTCGGCCTGAGCTCCGTCCCGTAAGGTCGTATCATAAATCTCTAGCGCTGCCGGCCGAGCGGCAGACGGAGCTGTACCGGACGGCGTAGCACCGACCGGCTTGCCTTGCGAGGATCGTGATTGTGAAGATTTTCGAGCCATAGGGGAAACGATACCAGGGGCAGAACACATCTGTCGAGGCTCACCTCGGGAGAGTCACCTACTTCGGAATCCGCTCTCCTGCCGGCGACTGATCCAAGCCGAATGCGGAATGGAGCGAACGCATCGCAAGCTCAACATACTTTTCATCAATGACGCAGGAGATCTTGATCTCCGACGTGCTGATCATGAGAATGTTTACGCCTTCCTGCGCCAAGATTTCGAACATCTTGGCGGCGACTCCTGAATGGGAGCGCATCCCGACGCCGACCAACGAAACCTTTGCGATCGCCTCAGTCACGGCAACCGATTTGGCCTCAATACCTTTTGCCACGTCCTGAATCAACGGCAGAGCTTTCTTGATGTCTACCCGTGGAATCGTAAAGGAAATATCCGTCAGGCCCGACTGGCTCATATTCTGTATGATCATGTCGACATTGATGTTGGCCTTGGCCACCGGCCCGAACAGCTTGGATGCAATCCCTGGCTTGTCCGGCACACCTACAATTGTAATCTTGGCCTGATTGCGATCACCCGTCACGCCCGACACCGCAACCGCCTCCATATCCTGATCTTCACGCGTCACGAGTGTCCCCTTTCCTTCTTTGAAGCTGGAGTTCACTTCCACCGGCACATTGAACTTCGCAGCAAATTCGACGGAGCGGCTCTGCAGCACTTTCGCGCCCAGACTGGCCATTTCCAGCATTTCCTCATAGGAAATCTTATCGATTCGTCGAGCCGCGGGCACAATGTTGGGATCTGAGGTATACACACCATCGACGTCGGTAAAAATGATACAGCGATCCGCCTTTAGCGCTGCCGCCAATGCAACGGCGCTGAGATCGGAGCCCCCGCGCCCCAACGTCGTGACATCTGACTGCTCATTAATCCCTTGAAACCCGGCGACCACCGGAATAATTCCATTGAGCAGCGCCTCGCGGATTCGCTCCGCACTCACACGGGTAATGCGCGCTTTGGTATGGGCGCTGTCTGTCATGATCCCGACTTGACGCCCCGTAAACGATTGGGCATCCAATCCCCTAGCCCGCAAGGCCATCGCCAACAAGGCAATGGTCACTCGCTCGCCAGTCGACAGGAGCATATCGAGTTCGCGATCGTCCGGCAGCGGCGTAATCTCATGCGCCAACCGAAGTAACCGGTCCGTTTCGCCGCTCATCGCGGACAGCACCACCACGACACGATGGCCATCCTTGTGCGCCCTCTCGATGCGGTCGCCCACAGAGCGGATCCGCTCGATCGTGCCCACCGACGTTCCCCCATACTTCTGGACTATCAAGGCCACGATCGTCAGGATCCTTTTGCAAACAGCCGCACAACGAATTTCGTCGCATCACGAGGGGGCACGGTCGAGCCCCGGGCGTCAGCCTCGGTAAATCTCCGTCCGGCCTCGGCAGCAAGGGCTGCAGCACTGTCCCGATAGACAAAGAATCCTGGACCTTCCATGGCTTGGCCATGATGTACTGTGCCCCAATCGCACACCGCCACGATACGATGAGGGCCTAACTGCGCCAGTCCTTCGAGCAGCGGCCCTACCAGTTCTCGATCGACCGCTTCGATACCCTTCACCTTGGCCGCGACGTCCGACCCATGGACGACCTCGTCCGGCAACTCCACATGCACGTATGCAAAATCCTTCTTCTTCAGCTCCTCCAGGGCGACCGCCGCTTGGGTACGAAGATCCCCACCGGCCAATCTCGCTCCGTCCACGGCTTCAAGCCCGGCCATGATGCCAAGTCCGCGATGGACATCACTCTGAGAGATCACCACACCGGACGTCTTCAATCGTTCAGAGAGACTTGGCCAAAGCACAGGCCGACCTTGGCCCCAGAGCCAGAGACAATTGGCCGGCTTCTGCCCCGCATCCTGGCGTTCATCGTTAAGGGGATGATCTCGCAAGATCTGAAACGAGGCGTCCATGAGTTTCCAAAGAATGTCGGAGCCGTCTCCTGTCGGCAATGCATCGGCGATCGGTCGACCTGCCAGTAGTTGCGGATCTGTACAGACGGCGCGCGACTTTCCATTGACCCACACCATGAGATGACGGTGGCCTAACCCGGGATAGAACTGAATCATCTCAGACCCGAGCTGTTCATTGATCGCCTCGATCAATTCTCGGGCCTCTTCCGTCGAAATCAAGCCTGCGGTTGCATCATCCATCTCCACGTGCGGTCCAAGCTTCTTGATTTCGTTCAACCCGCCCTTACTCCCAGGCGGAGCGTCTGACCGCAACGAGACCATCGTGCAGCGATACACCACGTCATGCTCGCCGACAGCAACCCCCAGACTCGCCGCTTCAAGCGGGCCTGGCCCCTGGTAGTATTTCTTAGGATCGTACCCGAGTATAGCCGTTCCCGTCAGACCGTTTCCCTGTCGCACGCTCTCAGAACTCGCGGCCAGAACACCAAGTTCCCCGCTTTGCGCAAGCCGATCCAGATGAGGGGTTGACGCCGCTTGAAGGGGTGTCCGCCCGTCCAATTCCTCCCGTGGATGGTCGGCCATCCCGTCGGTATGGAGAATCACATATTTCATCGAAGCCCTACTCGCATGATATCTACACCCTTAGCAAACGAGCGACATCCTCCCGCGTCGCCCTAACGGTTTTCGGCTGTGCCGATACATTGATGGCTGTGTCGGCATCTTTCAATCCATGGCCGGTCAAGGTGCACACCACGATCTCGCCTTCACGCAATGCGCCCTGCTTGTTCAGCTTCATGACGCCGGCAACCGATGCGGCGGATGCCGGCTCACAGAACACTCCTTCCGCCGCCGCCACCGCCCGATAGGCCTGGAGAATCTCTTCATCCGTTACTGAATCGATCGTTCCCGCTGACTCCTTCACGGCAGCCGAAGCCGTTTCCCAGCTGGCCGGATTGCCGATCCGGATTGCCGAGGCCACTGTTTGCGGATTCTCCACAATGTGGCCGAGTACGATGGGTGCCGCGCCGGCCGCCTGAAATCCAACCATACGGGGCAGCCTTGTGGATTGATTGGCTGCGCGGTATTCCTGATACCCTCTCCAATAGGCCGTAATATTGCCGGCGTTCCCAACCGGTAATGCGTGAACAGTCGGAGCATCGCCGAGCTGATCGCAGACTTCCATCGCGCCGGTTTTCTGCCCCTCAATCCGATAGGGATTGATCGAGTTGACCAACTCGATGCGATAGGTCGCCGACAATTCTTTGACGATGGTCAAGGCTTGGTCGAAATTTCCTTCAATCTGGATCACAGTGGCTTGGTGCATCATGGCCTGGGATAGTTTCCCCATCGCAATCTTCCCGGCAGGAATCAACACGTAGACCGCCAGCCCAGCCCGGGCACCATAGGCTGCCGCGGATGCCGAGGTATTTCCCGTTGAGGCGCAGATCACAGCCTGGGCACCTGATTCAACGGCCTTTGAAATGGCCATCGTCATACCACGATCCTTGAATGATCCTGTCGGATTCATGCCTTCAAATTTGAGGTAGAGGTCGATGCCGGGAGCAATCTGTTTAGCCAGCCGCGTCGCCTTGATGAGCGGAGTGTTACCTTCGCCGAGCGTCACCACGGGGGTGCGGTCGGTCACCGGAAGAAACTTGCGATACTCCTCGATCACACCACGCCAGCAATTCATCCCATTCACTCGTCCTTGCCCTCAACCCTGATCAAAGTGGTGGGCTCGGAAATGAAGGCCATGCGATTGATCGCCCCTAGTGCCGTTTGGACATCGCGCTCCATAGCGGTATGGGTCTTGATCACGATCGGAACCGTTTGTCCTTCACGTCGCCCTTGTTGAAGAACAGATGAAATACTGATCCCACACCGGCCCAACTCCCCTGCAATGTGCGACAAGACACCTGGGCGATCCAGCACCATAAACCTGAGGTAGTAGAGCGAGCTGATTTCCTCCATCGTCCGTATACGAATCGGGCGACGCTGGTTCTGCTGGAACGAACCGGGCGGCACCCGTCCGACCGCTCCCTTCAGGAAGTTGCGCGCAATCGCGATGAGATCGCCGACCACCGCACTGCCGGTCGGCATGGATCCCGCGCCACGACCATAGAGCACCACATCGCCCACCGCATCGCCCACAAGCTGAATCGCGTTGTAGACTCCCTCGACTTGGGCGATTGGAGATGAGGACGGCAGCATCGTGGGATGCACCCTGGCTTCGACTTCGTGACCGACGAGCTTCGCAATACCCAACAGCTTGATGGTATAGCCGAACTCCTTGGCAAAAGCGATATCGAGCGGTGTAATGTGGGCAATCCCCTCGGTATACACCTCTTTCACATTGACCGGTGTCCCATAGGCCAGCGCCACTAGAATGGCCAACTTGTGCGCGGAGTCGATACCGGCCACATCGAAGGTCGGATCCGCTTCGGCATACCCAGCCTGCTTCGCTTCATCGAGCACCGTCTCGAAGCTCTGGCCTTCATGGGTCATGCGCGAGAGAATATAATTGGCCGTCCCGTTGATGATCCCATAAATAGATTGGATGGTGTTAGCCGCCAAGCCTTCCCTCAACACCTGGATGACGGGAATCCCTCCGCCCACACTCGCTTCGAAACCTAAGTCGATATTCGCGCGGGACGCCGCCGCAAATATTTCTTCTCCGTGTAACGCGAGCAAGGCCTTATTGGCAGTCACAACATGCTTCCCCGCCGCGATGGATTCCAGAATAATGCGTTTGGCCGCATCGCAGCCTCCGATCAACTCCACGACAATGTCGATCGACGGATCGGCGAGAATCTGCTTTGCATCGGTCGTGAGCAGGCCAGGCGGCAGCGCAACACCTCGGTCGCGTGTCACATCGAGGTCGGCAATTCGAACAAGCTCGATCGGCACACCGACCCGGCGGCTGATCAAGGCGGCATTCTCCAACAGAATCTTTGCGACACCCGTCCCAACCGTTCCGAACCCAATGATGCCGACGCCCACACGCGACATCATGGTTCCGAGCCCTCAAGCTTCAGGGTTTTCCGGATGCCTCGCACCGCTTGTCTCGTGCGATGTTCGTTTTCGACAAGGCCGAATCGCACATACTCATCCCCGCCTTCGCCGAACCCGATCCCGGGAGATACCGCTACTTTCGCTTCGCGCAGCAAGAGTTTCGAAAATTCCAGCGACCCCAGAGAACGGTAGGGCAGTGGAATCCTGGCCCAGACGAACATCGTCGCGACCGGCTTATCCACCTGCCACCCAATGCGATTCAGTCCACTCACCAACACATCGCGACGCTTCTGATATCGCAAAACTGTCTCTTTGACACAATCCTGCGGTCCATTAAGGGCGATGACGCTGGCGATCTGAAGAGGTTGGAAAATACCGTAATCCAGGTAACTCTTAATCTTGGCCAAGGCCCCGACCACCTCGCGGTTACCGCAACAAAAGCCCACGCGCCAACCGGGCATATTGTAGGCCTTGGAGAGAGTATAGAACTCGACGCCGACATCCTTGGCCCCGGGAACCTGCAAGAAGCTCGGCGCCTTATATCCGTCGAAGACCAAGTCGGCATAGGCCAGGTCGTGAATGACGATTACAGAATGTTCTTTGGCAAAGGTGACAATCTTCTTGAAAAATTCGAGGTCCACCACGGCCGTGGTGGGATTGTGTGGAAAATTGATGACCAAGATCTTCGGCCTCGGAAAGGTCTGACGATAGACTCGCTGTAGATCATCGAAGAAGTCACTGTCGGGTCGAAGCTCGATCCCACGGACTTCTCCTCCCGCAATGATGAAACTATACATATGAATAGGATAGGTCGGCGTCGGCGTCAGCACGACGTCGCCGGGTCCGATCAAGGCCAGCGCCAAATGTGCTAACCCTTCTTTAGAGCCGATCGTGACGATGGTCTCGGTCTCAGGATCCAGATCGACATCGTAATTCCGCTTGTACCAACCCGTGATCGCATGCCGCAGTTTTGTAATGCCACGCGAGGCCGAATACCGATGATTTTTTCCCTTCCGTGCCGCCTCGATCATCTTCTCGACGATATGGCTCGGCGTCGGTTGGTCCGGGTTACCCATTCCAAAATCGATGATGTCTTCACCCTGCTGGCGAGCCTCGAGTTTGAGACTCTGCACCTGAGCAAATACATACGGCGGTAGTCGTTTAATGCGATAAAAACCGTCGCCTAATCCCATGTACGTCCTCTGTCGGTCATACCCGCACGCGCCGAGGCATCAAGGAGCCGCTCCCCGCTGCTTGAAGGGGCCTATTCTAATGGCGCAGAGCATATCGAGTCAAATTATGCCGTGATTCTGTGGGGTTCGGCATCTAGACCCTTTTGATTGACTGAGACGATATTCAGCCAGTTCTGCCTCCAGGTCCTTGCCCCGCTCTGTTGATTTCTGTTACAACTGCAGCGCCTTTTGCGCTCATCACTCAACTCAGTTTTTCCACGCTCTACATAGCAGAACGGAGGGTCCGTGCCACGACTTGGGGTGAACATCGACCATGTGGCGACATTACGGCAAGCCCGTGGTGGAACCGACCCGGACCCCCTAGCCGCCGCTGTGCTCGTAGAATTAGCAGGAGCTGATGGTATTGTCGTCCACCTGAGAGAAGATCGACGTCATATCCAAGACCGCGACCTTCGCCTCTTGCGTGAACTCATCCGCACCAAGCTCGATCTGGAGATAGCCGCCGATGAAACGATGGCCAAAATTGCTCTGACCATCAAGCCGGATATGGTGACCCTCGTCCCGGAGAAACGTCAGGAGCTGACGACTGAAGGCGGCTTGGACGTGACCGCCCACAAAGATCGTATCCAGCAAATCGTGACCCTCCTTCACGACGCAGGCATTCCCGTGAGTCTCTTCATCGAGCCGGATTTGGCCCAAGTCAAAGCCGCACACAGAGTCTCAGCCGACTTCGTCGAACTCCATACCGGCCGCTACGCGAATGCCAAACGCTCGAAAGAAGCCGACGCTGAAGTCGAGGCGATTACACAATCGGCTAAGCTCTCGTACAAACTTGGTATGGGCGTCAATGCCGGGCACGGCTTGGACTACCGCAACGTGATGCGGCTCACGCATATTCCTGAAATCGTCGAATACAATATCGGCCACAGCATCATTGCCCGAGCGGTTCTCGTCGGCCTCGACCAAGCTGTGAGAGAGATGAAAGCGTTGCTGAGTTGAACCCTCCCGCCGGTGCGATACCCTGCGTTCCTCTGTGGACCACGCGATTCACACTGGTCATGACAGTACACCGTCGGCAACAAATATCTCTCTACTCCACACTCACCCGATTCCATATGCCATATCGATCACGCACGCAAGGCCATTGATGAAGATCGTGACAGGAACCGAGATGCAGTCGCTCGATCGCCGCACGATCACCGAAGCGCATGTCCCCAGCACCGTCTTGATGGAGCGCGCCGGCGAAGGCATTGTCAGACATCTTGAGGAGTACTGTGGGCCGGTACGAGGCAAGTCTATTACCATTCTCTGCGGAAAAGGAAACAACGGAGGAGACGGATTGGTTGTGGCCCGGCTGCTGCACCGCCGACGTGCCCGAATCCATGTCGTTCTCCTCACTCCTATCACCGACTTGGGTCGCGATGCCGCAACGATGTATCGACGGCTCGTTCGGATCATGGGGCGAACCGCGATCGTTCGATTCCGATCTGCCGACCAGATACAACCTCTCCTCGCCTCCAGCGACATCCTTATCGACGCCCTCCTGGGTACCGGATTGTCCTCCGTCGTAACCGGAGCCTATCGTGAGGCCATTGACCTTATCAACAATGCCGGAAAACCAATTGTCGCCGTCGATATTCCATCCGGCCTCCATGCCGATACCGGCGCCGTCCTTGGACAGGCAATCCATGCCACATTAACCATCACCTGTGGCCTCCCGAAACTTGGCCTCTATGTCGATGCGGGGATCGACCACGCCGGTGCCGTCCGTGTCGCAGATATCGGCATTCCACCCGCCTATGTGGATGCCATCGAGAGCCGAACCATGCTTCTGACACACGACAGCGCGTGTCAGTCGCTCCCGACGCGCAAACTCTCCTCCCATAAGGGAACATTTGGCCATGCAGGGATTATTGCAGGATCCGTCGGAAAAACAGGCGCGGCAGCGTTGGCAGCCCGGGCGGCCCTCCGCATTGGAGCAGGCTTAGTGACCGTCGCCACTCCCAACAGTGTGAACGATGTCCTGGAGGCCAAGTTACTGGAAGCCATGACGATGCCGCTCCCGGAAACAAAAGCACGGACACTTGCCCGCTCCGGACTCGATCGTGTCGTGGCGTTTATCCAAGCACGCACAGCGATCGCCGTTGGCCCCGGACTTTCGACCCATCCTGAAACCGTTGAGCTCGTTCAGTCATTGTTGAAACATCTGGATCGCCCATCGGTTCTCGATGCCGATGCACTGAACGCCTTGGCAGGGCGGGCCTCATTGCTGACCGAATGCACAACCCCGCCCATTCTCACCCCACACCCCGGCGAGATGGCCCGGCTCGAAGTCGATGCCACCACACAGAGCGTCAACGCAGACCGAATCGGCACAGCCAGACGGTTCGCCCGAGAACGCGGCGTATTCGTCGTCCTCAAAGGCGCACGGACCGTGATCGCCCGCCCCGACGGGCTTGTCGCCATTTGCCCAACCGGCAATCCCGGCATGGCCACGGCAGGAACCGGTGATGTGTTGACCGGTATGATTGTCGGCCTACTGGCACAACGGGTTCCTATGTGGGAGGCCGCCTGTGCCGCAACCTATTTTCATGGATTGGCCGGCGACTTAGCGTCGCGACGCCTAGGGCAGCCCGGGATGCTCGCCGGCGACCTTATTGCTCAGATTCCGTATGCGCTCCAACAGACGAAAACGATCTGACCTCACCAGGCCGGCCAAGGCGAAACTGCCTGCCGTACGCCGTCATGCCACATCGAGCCTGCCATGGCGACTCGTATCGGTTTCGCGCCAACATACTGATCGGCTCGGCCAAGCGATCGGTCGCGTGCTTCGCGGGGGAGAAAGCATTGCGCTCTTCGGACCGCTCGGAGCGGGTAAAACCACGCTCGTTCGTGGAATCGCACAGGGTCTGGGCGCATCGCCAGCGACAGTGACCAGCCCGACGTTCGTCGTGATCCACGAATATGACCAAGGACGCCTCCCACTTGCCCACATGGATTTGTACCGCATTCGCTCACCCCACGACCTTGAATCAACAGGATTGATCGAGTATTTTTCAGGCCAAACCGTGACGGTGATAGAATGGGCTGATAAGGGCCTTGCCGCGCTGCCGCAGGACCGGATTGAGATTATACTGAATCATCGAGCCATACGAAGCCGAACGATTCAGTTGCGCGCGACAGGACCGACGTCCAACGAAATCATCGCGCTCACACGTACGCAGTACAGAAAGACCGGCAGGGTACTTCGAGGGTCATCACCCGGGACCTTGAGCGAAAAGGAAACATCAAGGCCATGATTAGACTGATCTTCGTCGGAGTGCTGCTGCTTCTCTCACTGGCTTTTTTCCTTCAGAACCAGGAACAGGAAGTCACCCTCCGTTATTTCTTCGGGCTCTTCGAAGCTTCGACGCCGATCTATAAACCCATCTTGGCTGGATTTGCGATGGGACTCCTGGTCTCCGGGATTCTTTTCTTTCCTCCGTGGGTAAAGAACCGCCTGGAACTCCGCCGAAAAACCAAAGCCCTGCAAGAAGCCGAAGTGGACTTAGAGCGGCTACGCCTTTCACTCGATACCGCTACCGGTCGTACATCCTCCACCCTTACCGGCGAAGCACATCGAGACCGACACGATGAGTGACGCAGATGCCTCACCCTTGATGCGGCAACACCGCGAAATCAAGCGCGGCTATCCCGATGCCATTCTGTTGTTCCGCGTCGGTGACTTCTACGAAATGTTTTACGAAGATGCGCAGATTGCTTCCACACTACTTTCCATTACCCTCACCTCTCGAGACAAATCCAGCGCCAACCCTGTTCCACTCTGTGGAGTCCCCTACCATGCCGCGCAAGGCTACATCGCCAAACTTCTCAAAGCCGGACGAACCGTCGCCCTCTGCGAACAGGTGGAGGACCCGAAACTCGCTAAGGGCCTCGTGCGCCGCGAAGTCGTTCGTGTGTATACACCGGGGACGCTGATCGATACGGAGTTCCTTTCTCCTGGGGAATCGCATTTTTTGGCTGCGGTCGCCTTCTCCGACGATACGGTTCCATCTGCCAGGAGGCTACCCATCATTGGTCTGGCCTGTTTGGACATCTCCACCGGAGAGTTTTGGGTCACAGAATTCCAAGGGGCACAGGCGGAGATTCAGCTGATGGATGAGCTGGCCCGGTTGGAACCACGGGAGATACTCTACCCCGATTCCCCTGCGAATGCTGGATCGTGCCTGACTCGCCTGCGTGGACCACGGCTCTGTGCCCAACCCTCAACCTCCTTCAACTCCAAAGGTGCTGAGCAATTACTCCAAACACAGTTTGCGGTGCATTCGCTCGATGGATTCGGCTGTCGCGGCCTGAGCGCAGGGATCGGAGCCGCCGGAGCAGTGTTACGATATGTTCGAGAAACTCAGCCAACCGCTTCTCTCGCACACCTTCGCCGCATACACGTTCGCTGGAACGGCGATGCCATGCATCTGGATAGCGCCACCATTCGCAACCTCGAACTTGTGCGGCCGCTGGAATCCGGTGAGCACCGATCAGGCCAGGATCAACCCACCGTGTTGTCGGTGCTGGACCGCACAACCACAGCGATGGGCAGTCGCTTGTTACGTCAATGGCTCGTCAGACCGCTTCTTAATTGTGACACCATTCACGCTCGTCTCGATGCCGTCGGCGAGTTGAAAGACCTCATTCAACAACGCGTATCTCTCCGGTCCGCTCTCCGCAATGTGCAAGATATGGCCCGTCTAGGAAGCCGCGTCACGCTCGGCATCGCAGGACCGCGCGAACTACTTGCATTGAAACAGTCCGTGGGCGCCTTGCCGGAATTACGGTCCCACCTCCAATCGTTCGTCGCTTCATTGTTGTCTGATGTTCGAGAGTCGTGGGACGATTGCCACGATGTGCATGATGCAATTGCGCAGGCCATCAAACAGGATGCGCCGATGGCGCTCCGCGACGGTGGCGTGATTCGTGAGGGATACCATGCCGGAGTCGATGAACTGCGCAAGGCAAGCACAGAGGGTAAGAACTGGATCGCCTCATTGGAAGCCAAAGAACGAGAGCGAACGGGGATCGACTCCTTGAAGATTCGCTATAATCAGGTATTCGGCTACTACATCGAGATTACGAAGACACACCTGTCCCGCATCCCGCCCGACTATATTCGCAAACAGACGCTGGTCAATGCCGAGCGATTCATGACACCGGAGCTCAAAGAGTTGGAAGAGCGTGTCACGGGCGCTGAAATGAAATTGTTGGCGCTCGAACAAGAGCTGTTTGAACAATTGCGCGAACGCATGGCACACGAGGTGCCTCGCCTCCACACGATGGCCCAGGCTATTGCGTTACTTGATGTCCTCGCTTGTCTAGCCGAGACCGCTGCGCTACAGCGCTATGTCAAACCCCTCGTCGATGAAAGCAGCACAATCCTTATTCGGGAAGGCAGGCACCCAGTCGTCGAGCAACTTCATAGTGATCTGACCTTCGTGCCCAACGACACCACTCTCGACTGTGAACACAACCGTCTTGTGATCCTTACCGGACCCAATATGGCGGGGAAAAGCACCTACCTTCGTCAGGTGGCTCTGATCGTGCTGTTGGCACAGATCGGGAGCTTCGTACCGGCAGCCGAAGCCCGCATTGGACTGGTCGATCGGATTTTCACGCGCGTGGGAGCCTCGGACAACTTGGCCGCCGGACAGAGCACCTTTATGGTCGAGATGATCGAGTCGGCCCACATCTTGAACAGCGCAACCGCTCGCAGCTTGATTCTCTTGGACGAGATAGGCCGTGGCACCAGCACCTACGACGGACTGAGTATCGCCTGGGCTATCGCCGAGCACATACAAGACCGCCGGCACTTGGGAGCCAGGACGCTATTCGCCACGCATTATCACGAAATGACGCAACTGGAAGGGTTACGTGAAGGGATCAAAAATTATTGCGTAGCGGTTCAGGAACGGGATGGAGAGGTGGTCTTCCTGCGTAAAATTGTGGCGGGTGGCGCCGACCGCAGTTACGGTATTCATGTTGCCAAACTGGCGGGATTGCCTACCTCCGTGATCGAGCGAGCCCAGGAGGTACTCGCGCAGCTTGAACAAACCGATTCGACGACCTCGACTCCCGCTCTGCCATCAGAACAAAAACCAACCCGGGCTTCCCTCCCCCATGCACACCCGATTGTGGATGAGGTGAGACAGATCGATCTCTTTTCAATGACCCCGCTGGATGCGCTCAACCGACTTGCCGATCTGCAGCGCAAGGCCGCCGACTCCGACAAGTAACTCTCAAAACAAAGGCGGCATCCCCTTTCGGAGATGCCGCCCTTACAAACAGAGACCGGCTTAGTTCAGTGAGCTGCACCTGTGTTATACTTCGCGGTCCAGGGAATCAAGCCAGCGATGGGCTCTCCACCTGGGAGCAACACATCATACTGCATGGGAAGAGCTGCCCCATTAGGAGACTTCGGTGAGGTATTGAGGCCTTGCTTCGCTGCTGCGCAACCAGCCTCGACTTCGCTCTTCCCCGCGCATTCTTTCAACCGCAGACCGGAAATGCTCAACGGCTTCCCCATGGAACCGGCTACTTCCGGAATCTTCTTGACTGAGGAAATGACACGATGATTCTGTTCAGGTTCTGTCGCCACAAACTCGATCAAGTCGGTCGTGCTGCCAGGTGGCACTTCCTTGGCCGCAGCCGGTCCCGCATGAGGACGGCCCATCTTCTTTAGTTCTTCCCATGCACCCTTGTCTGCATAGAACTTTAGATTTTTGCCTGGGTGAATTTTCTGCCAGAAGAGACCGCTCTCGGCAGCTCCGCCGAACACAGAGACATTGATCCAAACCGCTTCATCGTAGGGATCGAGCACGATTACCCGACCCTGTATGGTGGTCGGTTTGCTCATATCCCCCCACTCAAACCGTTCTTGGAATGATTCGATCGCCAGCGCGGAAGAAGCGGTTGAAACCACCATCCCTACAGCCGTCATGATGGCTAACCCTTTTGCATGAAACTTCATAATCGCATCCCCCTTAACAGAGCATGAAAGAATAAAATCTTGTCAAGGTCGATTACTTAATAACCTTAAAGCCGGTGATCGTCCGACCGTCCAGGCTCACTTCCATGGCCACAAGTTCCTGAGAGGCCTTAATGATCTGATCCATCAGGGCCTTGTCCTTCACCGCCAACCGAACAGTTGTGGCCGCATGGTACCAACCCGAGTACGGATTATTCTTATCGGTACCGCCTACAAAGCCCCAACCACAACACGTGAGCAATGGATCAGGCGGCTTCACATCAAGGTCAGACGATGATCGGCCATTCGGGGTTCCAGACGCCTGCTCACCACTGTTCCAATATTGAATGCCGAACAGTAGCTCTCCATCAGGATTGTCAGCCCATTGTGACCACACTCGCCCCTTGAGCGTCTTGGTCACTTCACCTTTCATGGGCTTTCCACCGGCAATGTTATCGGTTGGACCAGTCGGACCAGCTTCAGGAGGAGCCGCAGGGTCGGCAATTGCAAACTGAGTCGTGAGTAAACTCACTGCGGAAAACACTGTCATGGCGGCGATAAGTATGGCCTTTGGCATACCTAGTCCCTCCTTCATAAAAATATCAACCAGAATGACCGACTGAATATCTAATTCAAGAACTACAAAAACTTCAAAGTTGAGTCAAGAAATGTAGATATTTCAACTTCTTCTCTTATTATATTTCGCTTCAGATTACTCATTGAGATTCACTTTCATGATTTTTTTGCCATGGTACTGAAATCATGAAACTGTGTCAAGAAATTGTTTGTCCTGTTGATAGCTTTAAATGTCAGCAAAAATGCATTGAACAATCAATGCATTGCGAATGTTCGTGGCGTTGGCCTTTACTTACACTTACTATTCGATGAACTCATAGTAAAAAATTCTCATTGGTATGCGTGGAGACTGCGTGAGGCTAGTGGCCCAAGCCCGGTGATCGCTAGCGAGTCCAGTCCAAAATACTGTCGGCCCACATTGAAGACCTGCTCCACATTCACGTGATCGATATGAGCTAACATACTACTGAGCGAGGTATGCCTTCCGTATGTGAGCTCGTCCTTCGCCAGCTTATTCATTCGGCTGTGTGAACTTTCCAAGCTCAGCATCAAACTACCTTTCATCTGAGCCTTCACGCGCGCAAGCTCGTTCCGTTCGACGCCTTTGATCCCAATCTGTCGAATCTCTCGGCAGACAAGATCCACGACGCGATCGACTTCCTTCGGCCTTGTCGCCGCATAGACCGTAATCATGCCGCCATCCGAATAGCCGGACAAGAACGAGTAGATCGAATAGGCGAGACCACGCTTCTCTCGAACTTCTTGAAATAATCGTGAACTGACACTGCCGCCCAATACGCTATTGAGCGCGTACAACGCATAGCGATCCTGATGTCCGGCAGCGACGCCTTTGAGACTGAGACAGAGATGCACCTGCTCCAACTGTTTCTTCTTTAGCAAGACACCACTATGCACGCTAGGCGGGATGCGCCCATTGAGCGAAGCTGTCTTTACGGCCCTGCCCTTGCCGAAATACCGGGCAACGAGTCGATCAAGTTTGGCCTGCTCGAAGTTTCCGGCAATCGAAACAACCGTCTGCCTTGGATCGTAACGTGCTTCGATATAGTCCAACAAATCCTGACGTCGCAGGCCTTCGATCGTCTTCTCTCGACCAAGAATCGAGCGTCCTAGCGGATGGCGCTCCAGCACCTGCCCCATGTGGAGCTCTTGTACGAGATCTTCCGGGTCATCTTGCACCATACGGATCTCTTCCAGAACGACCTGTTTTTCTTTTTCAATTTCTTTGGGTGCAAAACTAGAATGGTGGAACAGGTCGGAGAGGAGCTCGAGCGCGTGCTCCAAATGTTGATCCAGCACCTTCACGTAATAGGTCGTCGTCTCACGCGAGGTGAAGGCGTTCATCTCTCCACCAAGCGCGTCGGTTTCACGTGAAATTTCTGCGGAAGAACGCTTGCGCGTTCCTTTAAAAAGCATGTGCTCGATGAAATGGGAATACCCTGCTTGGCAAGTCTGCTCGTCCCGAGACCCGGTGTTCACCCACACGCCCACGGTGACCGACTTGAGCGTCGGCATCCGTTCGGTCACCACCCGCACTCCGTTGTCCAAAACGAGCTTGCGATACAAGACAGCTACCTGGCGGACGGATCAGGCGCACCGGCTGCGCTGGGAGCCGGCATGGCTTCCTTCCGGCTGAGACGGATCTTTCCCTGCCGATCCACTTCCAGGACCTTCACCAGAATTTGATCGCCTTCCTTTACTTCATCGGATACCGCTTGAACTCGATGATGCGCCAATTGCGAAATATGCACCAGTCCGTCGGTTCCCGGCAAGACCTCGACAAACGCTCCGAAATCCATAATCTTCCGAACCGTGCCCATATAGATCTTCCCGATCTCGACTTCTTCGGTGATTCGACTGATCATGTCTTTGGCCTTTTCGGCTGACGCTCCATCAACCGACGCGATCGTCACGGTTCCGCTGTCGTCAACGTTAATCTTGACCCCACAATCCGCAATGATGCCACGGATCGTTTTGCCGCCTGGACCAATAATCTCACGGATCTTGTCCTGCTTCACCTTCATCGTGAAAATTCGTGGCGCGTACGCTGACAACGTGGTCCTCGGCACGGGAAGCGCCTTCTCCATACAACTCAAAATGTGTAACCGTCCGGCTTTGGCTTGTTCCAAAGCCTGCTGCATCAAGGCCGATGTAATGCCACCGATCTTGATATCCATCTGTAAGGCGGTCACACCCTGCTTGGTGCCGCAAACCTTGAAGTCCATATCACCAAGGTGGTCTTCCAGCCCAAGAATATCGGAAAGGATCATGACTCGATCGCCTTCCTTGATCAATCCCATCGCAATCCCGGCTACCGCCTTGCTGACCGGTACGCCGGCATCCATCAACGCAAGACTCCCGCCACAAACAGTCGCCATCGACGAGGATCCGTTGGACTCGAGGATGTCGGACACGATACGGAGCGTGTAGGGGAAAGCGTCCTTGCTCGGAATCACCGGAGCCAATGCCCGCTCCGCCAATGCACCATGACCAACTTCCCGACGCCCCGGCGAACGAAGTGGTCGCGCCTCGCCGACGCTGAACGGCGGAAAGTTGTAGTGGAGCATGAACGTCCGCATGTACTCCCCTTCCAACGCATCGATCCGCTGTTCGTCATCCGTGGTCCCCAGCGTGACCACCGCTAAGCTTTGAGTCTCACCTCTGGTGAAAATGGCGGAGCCATGCGTCCGTGGCAGCGCGCTGACTTCGCAGGTGATCGGACGAATATCGGACGGGCCACGCCCATCCGCTCGCGACCCCTTCTCTAGGATCATGTTCCGGACTTCGGTATATTCCAGTTCATGGAATACTAGCTTGACGTGCCGCTCTCGATTCGGATCGTCTGCGCTCTTGAGCTTCTGGACAGCGTCGTTCTTGACCTCATCCAACCGCTCCTGCCTGGCCGCTTTGTTCGGAATCATAATGGCATCCCGAATCCCTTGCGCCACCAAGGCCTTCACTTGAGCCGCGAGTGCGGAGTCGATCTGCTCCTTCGCCACTTTCCGCTTAGGCTTGCCGGCAAGGGCTTGCAGTTCGCGAATCTTGGACACAATCTTTTTGATTTCGGCATGGGCAAGCTCGATCGCCTCGAGCATGATGGCTTCGGACAGTTCGTTCGCCCCCGCCTCGACCATCATGACCGCATCAGCCGTTCCTGCCACAACAAGGTGCAGTTCACTCTTCGCCACCGTCTCAAGATCCGGGTTCACGACGAACTTGCCATCCAGCCGACCAATCCTCACGCCTGCGATCGGATTGTCGAACGGAATATTCGAGACGGTCAGGGCAGCAGAGGAGGCGATAATGCCGAGGATGTCGGAGGAGCCTGTCTGATCGGCCGAAAGAACTGAGGCGATGACTTGGGTCTCGAAGTAATAGCCCTCAGGAAAGAGCGGACGGAGCCCCCGATCGATCTGCCGGCTGGTCAGCACAGCTTTTTCAGATGGACGAGCTTCCCGTTTGAAATACCCGCCGGGAATCTTCCCGGCCGCGAAGGACTTTTCCTGATAATCAACCGTCAAGGGAAGAAAATCGATGCCTGGCTTGGCAACTTGCGACGCAACGGCCGTCGCCAACACGACGGTATCGCCATATGAGGCCCAAATCGAACCGTCTGCTTGTCGTGCCACACGACCGGTCTCAAGTCGCAGGATACGCCCGGCAACCTCTATTTCAACTGTGTGTACCATCTGGGTCTCCTCTGGTTAGGCCCCACAGATGCCCACAGAGATGAGCTCACCAAGAAGTGCTGAGTTGTGCGTGCTGAGTATCGAGGAGTTTTCTGAACCTCTCAGCACTCAGCACGTTCTGTTAAGTGAGCGCATCTCAGTGTTCACCTGTGCGACTGACTACTATCCGCTAGTGTGCCTCCTGGCCCGCCAGCGAGATGGGATACTACTTTCTGATGCCCAATCGTTCGATCACCGCACGATAGCGTGCGTCACTAATGCCACGAAGGTAGTCGAGTAACCGCCGGCGACGTCCGACCAAGAGAAGCAGTCCACGCCGCGAGTGATGATCTTTTTTGTGGAGCTTGAAATGCTCCGTCAAATACGTGATCCGGTTGGTCAACACCGCGATCTGGACTTCCGGAGAGCCGGAATCCGTCTCATGCTGTCGGTATTGCTTGATCAGCTCGGTCTTTGCCTCTTTAAGTAATGCCATGGGTTTCTTCCTTCCTGCTCCCTTCCTTCATCTGCAACGAAGCCTTATATTTCTTGATCGATCAACACCTTCTCAACCTTGAGTACGCCACCCGAAACATCTTGAAACTTTCCAATCGCCACAAGGCGGCCAGATGTATCGTGAACACGGATCGGCACCTGTGCCCCGCTCGCGGCATCTGCCGCCCCCTCCCAACGAAGGATATTGGCCATAGGTACAGAGGCACCGTGTCGCACACGATCGACCGTCTGTTCATCGATGACGGCAATTCCCAGATGGCCCAATGTGCGATCCAGCGACAACAGATCATCCCCTATCCGGCCGAGAGCATGACGGATGCCTATCTCATTGACCGTCAACGCGTCACCAATCGTCAGAGGACCCACGCGCCGTCGCTCCAATGCTAACATGTGGCCGCCGACGCCTAACGCTTCGCCGATATCGGCACAGAGCGTCCGCACATAGGTCCCCTTCGAACAAACGATGCGCAACGTCACATCCCGTGTCTGAATTGCTTCCAGCACAAGGTTATGGATGATGATCGTTCGAGCATTTCGCGCAATCGTTTTGCCCGCCCGAGCTGACTTATACAAAGGCACTCCTCCAACTTTTACCGCCGAGTACATCGGAGGAACTTGCTCAATCGGTCCGTGAAATCTACCAACCACCTCATGGATCGCCTCTGGCGTCACAGAATCCGTCGTGCATCGCGTCAGAACTGTTCCCGTCGCGTCCTGCGTATCGGTCGTTTCACCAAGACGCAGCACAGCTCGATATTCTTTATCCCACTCGACAAGATATTCAGCAATGCGAGTTCCCCGCCCAATCAGCACAGGCAAGACGCCCGTTGCCGCAGGGTCGAGAGTCCCAGCGTGACCGACTTTCACTTCACCGAACAGATGCCGCACCTTCGCCACAACATCGTGAGACGTCCAGCCGGCCTCTTTCTTGACGATCAATACACCATCGATAACAGCGCAGCCCTGTGCAAGACCCATCATCACATCCCCAACACTACGAACTCGTCTTCTCTTCGGGAGAATCGCCTTCGGCCTCTGTCTTCACATGGAGTTCGTCCAATAACTTTAAGACCCGATCGCCTCTCGGCCCACTCACGTCCTTGGCAAAGACAAGCTCCGGTAGATACCGGAGCGACAGCCGACGGCCCAGTTCGCCACGCACAAAACCGTTGGCTTGAGTCAACCCGGCGAAGACGCTCCGCTCTTCTTCTTCCGTACCCATGGCGGTCACGAACACGCGCGCAATCCGCAGATCGCTGGTCAATTTCACATCGGTCACGGTCACGGACTGCACGCGTGGATCTTTGATCTTCCGCATGAGGATGTCTGCCACTTCCATACGGATTTGATCGGCCACACGATCGGCCCGATGATATCCCGTCTTGGCCACCGCGCTCTCCATCCAGCTGGATGCTGAAAAATTCATCCAGCCTCACCTCTTCGCTCCCTACGGCCTTGCTCGACGGCCACTTTGAGCATCCTGCTGAATATGCCGTCGTCACAACAATTCTACCCGAGACTGGATGATTTCTACAGCGGGGATATTCCGAATCAGGTTCAGTGCCTGGTCGCAAACTTGATTGACATATCGCCCTTCGTTGGCCACGCACGCAAGCCCCAACACGGTCTTCTGCCACAGATCATGCCCATCGACCTCGGCAACGGAGAGATTGAACTGCTCTCGCAATCGATCTTTGAGGCTCAACAGCACCTGCCGCTTATCTTTTAGCGACTGACTTCCCGGGATGAAGAGCTCAACCGTACAGAGACCAACGATCATACCCACAGCGCAGACTCACGCCTCAGAGCTTCGCAGCAATCTTGTCGATCGCATAGGCCTCGACAATGTCTCCCGCCTTGATATCGTTGAAATTCTCGACGCTGATTCCGCATTCATAGCCTTGCTGCACTTCACGGACGTCATCCTTGAAACGACGTAGCGACCCCAGCTTGCCTTCGTACACCACCACATTGTCGCGAATCACCCGTACCCCGACCGCTGCACGTGTGATCGTACCGTCCACCACGTACGATCCCGCGATGATGCCGGCCTTGGATACCGTAAAAACTTGTCGCACTTCGGCCCGCCCCAAGACCCGCTCCTTCAGCGTCGGTTCGAGCAACCCTTCCATTGCGGCCTTAATCTCAGCCAAGGCATCGTAAATAATCGTGTACAAGCGGATATCGACGCCTTGCTGCTCTGCTAAGGCCGCGGCCTTCGGCTCCGGCCTGACATTGAACCCAACAACAATGGCGTTCGATGCGGCAGCCAACAATACGTCGGATTCCGTGACCCCGCCGACGCCACTATGAATGACGCGAAGCTTAACGGCGGCAGTCGCAAGCTTTTCGACACCTGCGGTCAGCGCTTCAGCCGACCCCTGCACATCGGACTTGATAACCAGCGCCAACTCCTTGACCGACCCTTCCTTAATCTTAGCGAACAGATCGTCCAGCGTGACCTTGGCCGATCCGGACAAATCAGCTGTTCGCTGCTTACGGGCTCGATCTTCTGCAATCTCTCGCGCAACTCGTTCATCCTTGACGACCTGAAATACATCACCGGCAGACGGCACGCCTGGGAGCCCGGCGACTTCTACTGGAATAGAAGGACCGGCCTCCTGAACCTTGGATCCTGTATGCGTGATCAACGCGCGAACTTTCCCGCTAAAAATTCCAACGACAAACACATCGCCAACGCGAAGCGTCCCGCTTTGAACCAGCACCGTTGCCACTGGGCCACGTCCTCGTTCCAGCTTGGCTTCTACCACAGCACCCTTCGCTAATCGATGCGGATCGGCCTTGAGCTCCAACACTTCTGATTGCAGAAGAATCATTTCCAGCAAATTGTCCAGCCCGATCTTCTCTTTGGCCGAAACCTCCACCATGATCGTGTCGCCACCCCAGGATTCGGATATGAGTCCATGCTCAGACAATGCGTTCTTCACACGATCGGAATTCGCACCGGGCTTATCGATCTTGTTGATGGCTACGATGATCGGCACGGACGCGGCTTTGGCATGATGAATCGCTTCAATCGTTTGCGGCATCACTCCATCATCGGCGGCAACAACCAGAATCACGATATCGGTAATTTTGGCGCCGCGGCCCCGCATCGCGGTGAAGGCTTCGTGGCCCGGCGTGTCGAGGAACGTCACCTGTTTCCCGCGTACCGCAACCGTATAGGCTCCGATATGCTGCGTGATGCCGCCAGCCTCGCCTTCCGCCACTTTCGTCTTTCTGATGGCATCGAGCAACGAGGTTTTGCCGTGATCGACGTGGCCCATGATCGTCACGACCGCCGGCCGCGGCTCAAGTTGAACATCTTCCTCCGTCTGCACAGCCGAATCCAACAACTCTTCCCCTGCCTTCTCCATCGATACATCGATTTTAATTCCATTCTCTTCCGCAATGATCACGGCTGCATCAACGTTCATCGTCTGATTGAACGTGAGCATCTGGCCCATATCCATGAGTTTGCGCATAATATCGGCCGGGCGCTGTCCAATCAGCTCAGCAAACTCCTTCACCGTCATACCGGGCGTCAGCTTGAAGCTCTTCCTCCGTGGCTTGGTGACTTCCCCCGGCGTGCTGTGATGCACGTGCTTACTGCGGTCGTCTCGGCGCTGCTGCACTGGAATGGCACGAAGATCCTGCCAGCGAGCCGCATCCTCCCGAACCCGAAGCTCTTCTTCTTCACGCGTACGGCCAGGCTTACGAGCTTTCTTCCCCTTCTCTTTCAAACCCTCGGCCTGCATCTCTTCAAGGGAGAGGGGTTTCTTTTTTTCGACGCTCGGCACGACAGGAAGCTTGACGGGAGCCGCAGGAACCGGAGAGGCTGTCATTCCTATCGCATGCGGCTGGTCGAGTGTTGCCGACAGGTCAACATCCGTCACGGCTGGAGTTTCGGTTTGAGGGTGTGCAGGCGACGGGCTTACCACAGGGGAGTCGGTGAGGGCTACGCTCGCGCCTACCGATTCAATTGCGGGCAGAGACGACGTTCCATCGGAGGGAGCATCATCAACTCTTTTGCGCTTGATCAGAATACGGCGCTTGTCAGACCTGGAAGATTCCTCCGCCGAGGCTGGCTGAGCCAAGCCGGCCCTTGCTCCGACTGTATGGGTAGATACCAAGCCGCTTTTACTCCGCTCACCTCGGCCAGTATCGGCCTCCGCACCCCTGGCCGACGCCTTGACCTTCGGGCCGAGTTTCTCCAGGATCTTCTGCACCACGTCGTCATCCAACACACTACTGTGCGACGCAACCGTGATCCCCATCCGTTTCAGTTCTGGAAGGAGATCACGGTTCTCCATCCCAAGTTGCTTAGCCAACGCATACACACGCATGAGAAATTAACACTCACTCCTCTGGTTCCGGTTTATCCGGCATCCGATTCTGCCCGGGCTTTCAATTCCTGCTCTCGGGCTTCTTCTTGCTGATGCAACGCCTCGGTTTCCTCCGCCAACGCCGCTTTAATTTCTTTATCTCGCTCTGCCTTTTCCTTTTCGTATTCTGTCGCGCTAATGATATCGATCTTCCAGCCCGTCAGACGAGCCGCCAACCGCACATTCTGGCCGTTCTTCCCGATTGCCAGCGATAGCTGAGAATCTGCTACAACAACCAACGCCGACTTCTTTTCCTCATCAACGCCGACCTTTTCAATGCTCGCGGGGTTCAATGCCTCAGCGATAAAGACACGCGGGTCTGAAGTCCAGGTGATGATGTCGATTTTCTCTCCACGGAGTTCACGGACCACCGCTTGAACCCGCGAACCCTTAATACCTACACAGGCTCCGACCGGATCAACCGCCTTCTCGCGAGAGGTCACGGCAATCTTCGTCCGGTCACCAGGCTCCCGTACGATGGACTTGATCTCGACGATTTTTTCGAGCACTTCGGGCACTTCTAATTCAAACAGCTTTGCCACAAACTGCGGATGACTCCGCGTCAAGACGACCTGAACATCTTTCGGAGTTCGACGCACCTCCAACAGCATGGCCTTCACCCGATCACCACCGCGATAGGTTTCTCGCGGAATCTGCTCTTGAATCGGCAACACCGCCTCAGTCTTGCCCAGATCCACTAAATAATTCCGGCGTTCCACCCCGAGAATGATGCCGTTGACCAAATCGCCTTGTCGTGTCGAGTATTCTTTTTGAACGGCCTCCCATTCTGCCTCCCGAACCTTTTGGAAGATGACCTGCTTAGCGGTTTGAGCGGCGATCCGACCTAAATCACTCATCTCAATGACCGACCCGATTTCGTCACCAACCTCCGCTTCACTATCGAACTGACGAGCTTCCTGAAGCGAGACTTCGGTCTTGGGATTAGCGACCGCATCGACGATGGTCTTCTTTGACACGACAGAGATCTCACCGGTCTTGGAGTCGATCTCGACTTGAATATTCTCAGCCTGCCCGAAACGTTTCTTCGCAGCCATTTGAAGAGCGGCTTCGATCGCCCCGATCACTCGACTCTTGTCGATGCCCTTTTGCCGACCAAGTTCATCGATGACAGAAATTAACTCTCGATTCATAGCGTACTCTCCGGCGAATCCCCTACAGCCCTACTCCACACCACGATAATCGTCTTCATCTGATAAAACCTAAAATGTCACAACGCGCCGCGCTTCAGCGATTGAGCCAAATTCAAGGGTGGCCGCCCGTTCAGCACGCGCATCATGCACCATAACTGTAACTCCTTGCTCAGTTACTTCCCGCAACACTCCAACCACACGCCACTGTCCATCGATCGGCTGCCTAAGCTTCACACTCACTTGTTTCCCCAATGCCCGGCGATAATCCTGAATCCGCTTGAAGGCCCGATCCAGACCAGGTGAGGAGACTTCCAACGTATAGGCATGGGGGAATGGGTCAGCCACATCCAAGGCTGGGCCGATTGCGAGGTGTGCACGCCCGCAATCGTCTACGGTGACGCTGCCCGGCTTATCGATATACACACGAACGACCGACCGCGCACCCTGCCCTACACACACAACATCAACTAACTCTAAACCCAATGCCCAGAGGATGGGCGATACCACTTCGCTGATGCGATCAATGCCCGATCGGGACTCCTTCACCGACACGCTTAGCCCCGTATCTTTTGATGGCTTACTCACGAGTTCAAACAAAAAAGTGGGCCTGCGCCCACTTCCAGACTGGGAAACATAGCACGCCACCTATACCAAAGCAAGAGGCCTAATCGATCCGATTTGTGAAACTCTCGGCGAGTCGTTGGGTAATCGGTCCAGGCCGTCCAGTTCCGATCATTTTTTCATCTACACGGACGACGGCCAAAACCTCGACCGTGGTTCCCGTGAGAAATACTTCGTCAGCCTCATAGAGCTCTGCCTGAGAAACAAAACGTTCTTGAACCGAAACCCCCGCGCTCCGAGCAAGATCCAACACGATGGCCCGCGTAACCCCAGACAGAATACGCGCCCCTTCGGGAGCCGTCACGACCATCCCGCCTTGGACAACCATCACATTGCTGATGGCCCCTTCAGTCATGACCCCCCCATTGACTAAAATGGCCTCGAACACCCCGGCCTGCCTGACGCGCTGACGCGCCAACACGTTAGCCAATAGATTCACACTCTTGATGTCACAGCGTCCCCATCGGATATCCTCGGTCGTCATCGCCTCCACACCAGTGGCTTGCACCGATCTGTCGAGCGGGTGAAACTCACGGACTGTCATGACGACCGTAGGCGTCGCGTCATCGGAATAGGCGTGATCTCGGGGCGCAACCCCTCTGGTAATTTGAAGATAGATTTTGGCTTCGGGATACGCGGCCTGCTTAATCCCTTCCAAAATATGATGCGTCCAATCGGCGCGAGAATACGGTTGCGGCAGGTTGAGCGCTGCGGCACTACGATCAAGCCGAGCCAGATGGGCGTCGAGTGAGAATGGACATCCTTTATACGTGCGAATCACTTCGTAGACGCCGTCGCCGAACTGAAAGCCTCGATCTTCAATCGAGACTTTCGCCTCGGCCAGCGGCATGAACGCTCCGTTCACAAAGGCCACATTCGGCACGATTACAGACTCCTCGGAGACATGGTATCTAAAGCCGTCACGTCAAAGACGCGTCGATCCTCGGCAGTGAACTTCCACCCCATGCGTTTTTCAAACAATATCCGGTGGGTTCCCGGCTTGACCGCTCGAAACTCGAATGTCCTCTGCCCGTTATCGACCGCATTATTCCCGGCAATGCGAAGGTAGTCGTCAGCCAGCAACTCGACCCCTGTAGGATCATAGGTCGGGACCCAAAGCTCCCCTCGAGTACGATCTTCCCACAGATGAATCTGAATGGGACGTTCAAGGGTTGCCTCAATGACCTTGGCTCCATCCGAGTGCGTGGCGCCATCATGGTTGTAGTCGGCCGGCGGATTCATGGTCATTGACGCGATACCCCACTCCGTAGAGTTTTGCTATCGACTATGATTTTCGCCGAGGTCCAACAAAAATTTCCGTTCCTTCCACCAACACTTCATAGCTCCCTACACAATATCCACCACCGTCCGTCCCTCGCCCGTTCCGAACATCGAACGCCAGGTCGTGCCACGGACAGGCGACGACAAAGCCTTTCACGCGTCCTTCACACAACGGGCCGCCTTCATGAGGGCACAGGTTATGAATCGCAAAATACTTCCCATCAATGTTGAAGAGCGCGATCTCCCGATTGTTCACCATGACCGCTCTTGATTTCCCAGGCGGCAACTCGGTGACCAGGGCGACAGATTGAAATCCTTCTAGCATGTTACACCGGCTCCTCTCATCATGCGCCCCGCCACATCTCCCCCCACACCTTACATCCGAAGCGTATATTTCAACTCCTGCCCTATGGTGACTCCTTCTCGTTTGATGAAACCTGCTTCTGTTTGAATCGCATAACGAACCGCTTCGGGAGAGGAGCTATACTTCGGGCAATCGTCTAGCTGGCAGGGCGCGACATTTTCCTTCAGCCCCACAATGTGATGACTTTCGTCGACCCATATCATATCCACCGGGAACCGATACGCTTTCGTCCAGAGGTGGTTCTGCCCCGTCGACTCAAAGATATAGAGCAATCCACCGTTCGCCGGCAATGCTTCTCGAAAGGCGAGACCGACAAGTAATTTCTCTGGTGTATCTGCCACTTCCGCCTCGAGTTCACGACCGTTCGGGAACGAGACGACGATGATGGTCTCTTCTTTTCGATCGATGAGAAAAAACGACGCGCTCATCAAGAAAATCGCCATAAGAGCGAGCGTGACGATACGCTTCTTTTTCTGCCCTCGATCGCCTGTCTGTACGGTCGCCATAGATATTCCCGGTCATGGTTCTTCACGAATATCTGGGCCCAAAGGCCCATTAATACAGGGAATCTAGGCCTTCTGAACAAACCCTGCGCTGTTGACTTGGAAAAGAACGGCAGACTAGAATAACCTCCACAACACGGCATCCATAATGGTCGTGACGTGGCAGACTTGTCAACCAGGTGTATCTCTATTTTGTCGTGAGAAGGAGGCGAGGGTCATGGCGTTGCTGATTACCGATGAATGTATCTCCTGTGGAGCCTGCCTGCCTGAATGTCCGAACGAGGCGATTTTTGAAACTCGCAGCGATGCGGAAACGAAGGGCAATCATGTGGGTGATGGCCAGGGAGTCGGCGATAGTATTTATGTGATCGCACACGACCGCTGTACCGAGTGCGTCGGGCACTTCGATGAACCGCAGTGCTCCGCCGTCTGTCCGGTCGATAATTGTTGTATTTCTGATCCGCTGTATCCAGAAACGACGGACGTCCTGCTGGAGAGGGCGAAGACACTCAATCCGGATAAGGCAATCGATGCGGCGAAAGTCTGGAGCGGAGTGCGCAATTAGTCATCGTTTAATCGCTCAACTAAGGAAGGCCCGGCTTCTCATGTGAGAGGCCGGGCCTTCCTGCTTCGTGCAGGATGTTCAAAAAGGCCAGACTTCTCACCCGCCCAACCCTGGCGCGCCAGACGCGCCTTTTCCCAAACAAGGCCGCAACGAGCGAGGACCGGACGCGTACTCTAGGGGGCGCACGGTGCGACGAATAAGGAGCACCACGTCTGTGCGCGCCGCCGAGTGGTGAGGCGGCCGGGTCCCCGTTGAAGGTCGGAGCGAAACGAGAACGATGCTCGGGACAAGGCGCGTCTCGGACTTCGCGAGCTCAGTCGAGCCGCGCGCCGGGGTTCGGCGGGTGCGAAAGCGACTTTGTCAGCGTCTTACTAAAAAAAATCATCGCCCTCTCCGCAGTATCGCAAAGAGGGCGATGGTCACTCACCTCGGCCAATACCGATTCTCTTACTTGATCATCAAAATCTTGCCACCGACATGTCCCGGATGCAAATGGCAGCGATAGGTCAATGTATTCCCTTGAGTCGCGTAGAACATGTCGCTGGTGGGAATTCCAATGTACTTCGTTTCGCCAGGCTTCAAGACCACTTCAGCTTTCATGACAAACGGTGAACCAGCGTTCGCGGCATCCGTCATCTGGAATCCATGCTCGGCCGTGGCTTTATTCGTCACCTTGAGCAAGACTGGGCGGCCAGGGCGAACTTTGAAATCGAGGATGGTAATTGGCGGATACCACGTCTTGAGGTCCCCTATCTCGACCGCGAACAGTTGGGCATCCACATCCAATTCCTTAAACGACTGACCCACAACTGAACCAGTCTCCAAATCTCCGACTTCCGCTCCACCTGCCTGAAGTGCAAACGCGGCAGATGCTCCAGCCACAACCATCATGAGGCCGAAGAAGACCCCTAACATCGTCTTGCCCATGACCTACCTCCTTAAGAAAGAAGAAGAGATGTGATGGTAGGTTGGTACCGACCTATCATCAAGCCCATATAGCATAGCCCTGACCTTTTGCCGACTCCTGCTTCCCGACATCTGCCGATCATACCTTAACAGCAAGGATAGGCTTCGCGAGCACCCTTATAGATAGCACTGAGAGGAAATCGGAAGCAAGAACGTTATTCCAAGTCTTTCACGATGCCACCTCCTAATCCTATGAACATATCGAAAATCAGATACCCTTATTTCGATGGCGTACCCGCCTCAGGCTGTCCCTCCTGGACCGTGGACCCGATCAAAAGATCGTACGGCGCATAATCGTCTGTGAGCTCGACACCCGATCCCCATTGTTGTGCACGATGAGTCGCCAGCAACGCCACGGCCTCGAATGGAAGGCGCTGCCGCTCAACCAATTTGTTCACATTCGCGACCATAGTAGCAGGCTGGTACTGTTTGAGCGGCACCCCAGCGAAAAAAATGAGATTCTCCGCATGTGTCTGAGGAGAATTCCAGGGCCCCTTGACCGCAAACGACTGGATATCGGGAAACGACCGCCGCATCGTCTGCGCGACCGCATTGGCCCGTAAGAGATCTCCGCCCTCGCCCGATGAGGCCAAGTTCACTGCCAACACACCATTCGGCGCAAGGCGGGCACGCAACTCTGCGAAAAACTCCACCGTCGTCAGGTGAAAGGGAATCATGTGCCGGGCAAATGCATCGACCCAAATAAGGTCGTATGTCCGCTCCGTCGCGTTCAGAAAAACCCGGGCATCCCGAACATGCACATGATGCTGGAGGGGCGGCTGATAGAAGAAAAATTCTTCTGCCATACGAACAACCACGGGGTCGAACTCAACCACATCGAGATCGAGTTCAGGCCATCGATGGGCGAGCCACTTCGCCAGTGATCCGCCCCCATGGCCAAGGATCAGGCCTCGTTTGGGCTCTGGCACCAACGCCAGCGACGCAACCATCAATTGACTATAGGGGAGAAACAGCGCGACCGGATCCGCCTTCCACATGACCGCGTGGAATGTCCGGTCTAAGATCAGGTAACGAAAAAGGTCGTCATCGCGAATTCGCACTTGCTGGTACGGACTGTCCTCTTGATAGACCGGCGCCTGCAACTTCTGCATCGGAAACCACGCACCCGCTCCCAACCCTCCAACACAGAGGACAAGTATGCCGATCATCAAAGGCCGCACGGGTGTCCGATTGATCAACCACCAGAAGCCAAGCCCCACTTGAATGACGCCCAGCCACGCGACAAGTGTCTGGCTGCCGATCCACGATAGAAAGAAAAACGCTGTCCCCCATGTTCCCGCCAAACTCCCCACTGTCGAGAGCGCGATCATCCGTCCGGTATGCCGGCCAAAATACTCAAGGTCCGACACCGCCAATCTCAATAGGGCCGGCAGCACGCCGCTCAACCCAAACGCCGGTGGACCTAGAAGCAGCGCCGCGGCAACGCAAGGTCCCCACCGAGGATCCTCAATCAGTCCGGCCACCTTAAAGAGCACCGGCTGTTCAAACCACGCGACAAGAAACGTCCAGGCTCCGGAGAACAGGAGCAGACCGGCCAACACCTGCGCGCCGGGATATCGGTCCGAGAGCCAGCCTCCAAAGGCGTAGCCGCTGCTCATAGCAGCAAGAATCACCCCGATCAATGCGCCCCAGACGAATAGGGAGTTTCCAAAAACGGGAGCCAAGAGCCGACTTCCCACGATCTCAAGCGCCATCACCACCGCACCAGTCACCAACGCCGTGATCAGCAGAAACCATTGAGGGGTATGAGTCGACCGGTTCACAACACTCGCGGGGAAAGATGACGCACGGTAGGGAGACGGTCCTGTATTGCCTCACGAGCCCAAAGAATCACAGGCCGCCCCAGTTCTTAAAGTAGCGTAAGAGATCGCGGACGGAGATGATCCCGACAATCTGCCCCTCGTCAGAGATCGCGAGATGCCGAATTCCGTGTTCCGCCATCTTCTCACTCGCCTCGTGGGCTGAGCTCGTAATCTCAATTGATAACAGCGGGCTACTCATGACGGCGCGGACCAATGTTTCCTGCGCTGGGCACGATTCAGCCATTCCCTTGCGGACCAGATCCGATTCGCTGACGATACCTCGGTAGTGACCAGCCTCCTGCACCAACAAGGCGCCAACCCTCGTATCCCGCATGAGCTTGGCCGCCTCCAGCAGGGTCGTATCGGGACTGATCGTGCGCAACGTCCGACGCATCATCACGGCAAGAGGTCGTTGAAGAGGTGTGCTCTGCATCGCCATACGACAGGATTCATCCGATGAAGGGAACAAATAGTACCCAGCCCTTGTGCACCTGTCAACGAACGGCCTGAGTAATTCCACCCTGTGAAGGTTATTTTGCATAACTTCGTTGCTCACCCCACAGTTCCGTTGCTATACTCCGCGAGAGCGTTTTTAACTCTCGCGAGAGACATAGATTAAGAGGACCTAGACCCATGCATATCAGTGTGATTGGAACCGGCTACGTTGGATTAGTAACAGGCGCCTGTTTTTCTGAATTCGGGGTCAGCGTGACCTGCATGGATACCGACGCCAAACGGATCGCCAGACTTGAGAAAGGCGATGTGCCGTTCTACGAACCCGGAATCACGGAGCTCGTCGCCAAAGGAATCAAAGAGAACCGGATCAGCTTTACCACCGACATCGCTAAAGCCGTCGACAAGGCCCTCGTGATCTTCATAGCAGTGGGAACCCCTCCGAAGCCTGACGGATCAGCCGACCTCTCATATGTCGAAGAAGTCGGCCGCGGCATCGCCAAAACCATGACCGGCTACAAGGTCATTGTCACCAAATCGACCGTCCCGGTCGGAACCGGGGAAAAGTTGCGTGAAGTGATCAACGCCAATCAATCAGGCAAATTCCGGTTCGACATTGTCTCCAATCCGGAATTTCTTCGTGAAGGGTCCGCCATCGAAGACTTCTTACGGCCAAACCGGGTCGTCATCGGCGCAGACAGCGAGCAGGCGGTTGCGATCATGAAAGATCTCTATCGTCCACTGTATCTCATCGAAACTCCGTTCGTCGTGACCGATATCCCGACGGCCGAAATGATCAAGTACGCCTCCAACGCCTTCCTCGCCACAAAAATTTCGTTCATCAACGAAATCGCGACTGTCTGCGAACGTGTGGGCGCCAACGTGCAGATGGTGGCGAAAGGGATGGGGCTCGACAACCGGATTGGATCGAAGTTTCTCCACGCAGGACCGGGGTTCGGTGGATCGTGCTTTCCCAAAGATCTGGCCGCCCTCGTACAAACAGGAGAACGAGTCGGCTATCCCATGCAAATCGCAGGCGCCGCGGCCCTCATCAATGAACAGCAGCGGAATCGGATGATTGAAAAGATCACGAAAGAAATTGGGGAACTCAAAGGGAAGACATTCGCAATGTTGGGCCTGTCATTCAAACCCAATACGAACGACCTGCGGGATTCTCCGGCCCTGGCCATCGCGCAAGAACTCATGAAACAGGGCGCCACTGTTCGCGCCTACGATCCCGCCGCGCTCGAGGAAGCCTGCCAAATCGTTTCGGGCCTTCTGCCCTGCAAAGACGCGTATGACGCGGCGCAGGGAGCAGACGCGCTCATCCTCATGACAGAATGGAACCAGTTCCGAACCCTCGATTTCGACAGACTAAAAACTGCATTGCGCCAGCCGATCTTCTTCGATCTGCGTAATGTGTATGAACCGGATCGGGTCGCAGCCTTTGGCTTCCGCCACATTTCTGTCGGAAGGCCCAGCAAGGCTCCCTCCCAGACCACATAACACCGTAGGTTATGTGAGCCGCGGCACTTCGGCTGCCTTGGCTTCCTCTTTAACTTTCGGCTTATAGCCCATCCGGTCCAGGACCTTCATCACCCGCGTCTTCAAACGGTCGTCGGCCTCGGCAAGCGCCGTGGCCAAAGGCTCGACGGCAGGTTTTCCTATTTTACGAATGATTTCCGTCACGGATTGCCTGATCTCATCCTCTTCAGACACCAGCAAGGGCACGAGCACCGACACCGCCGGCCCGCCGATTTTGATCAACGAATCGTAGGCCCGCTGCCGGACATCTCCCACTTCATCCGCCAACGCATCGACCAACGGCTGCACGGCACGGACGTCTTTGATCTCGCCCAGCACTTCAGCCGCATACTTGCGGTTCAGCCAGTGGCTATCTTTCAGGTCCAACAGCATCGCATCGGCTCTCGCCGCATTTGGGTCCTTCGCACGAATCCGAAAACTCTTGGCGACCCGACGCCCGCCTTCTTCGACGATACGAATTGTGGCGCCATCTCCTACTTTGATCTTCTTCAGTTCTTCAAGCGCCTCGTCATCGACATCTAAGACAACCGTCTTTCCATCATAGGCTAACAGTTCGACTTCAAGCTGTTTCGTTTCAGGGTTCACTGCAACGACTCGTTCCGTGACGAGATTGAACCCATCCTTCTTCACGCCGCCCTTTGGACCGATCTGAATAAGCTTTGGAGGAACTTCATCCGCCATGAGATATATCCTTCTCCACCGAAATAAAGGTTACGACTTCGCCGTCCATCCAAGACTCGCCAACACCCCTTCGACCGTTTCCTGCACCATCGTATTCTCATCTTCGAGGAGCGGAAGCAGGTGGTCGATCGCCTGCTTCGCCCCAAGACGCGCGAGCGATTCGGCCGCATTCCTGCGCACGAGCCAATCCTCGTCCTTGAGCGATTCAATCAACGGGTCGACTCCACGGGCGTCGCCGATCTTGCCCAAAGCTTCAGCTGCATGGCGCCGCACCATCCAGTTCGTACCCATCAACCCGTCGATCAACGCATCCACAGCCCGCACATCGCCGATTTTTTTCAGCACACGCGCCACGTCCTCACGCACCGTGTGATCAGTCAGCGCCTCGACCAATCCGGGCACAGCGCGCGCATCGCCGACACGCTCCAGCGCCCACACGGCAGCCGTCCGCACTGCGCCGTCTTTATCCTTGAGTGCTTTCACGAGGGGATCGACGCCCCGAGGGTCTTTCAACTTCCCCAACCCCGATGCAGCCTGCTCGCGGATCGCCCATTCATCGTCCTCTAAGGCTTCAATCAACGGATCAACGACGGATGGACCGATCCGCACAATGGCGCTGGTCGCCGCTTCGCGGATCAGCACGTCTTCGTCTGCCATCAGCCCGATCAGCGGGCCCACTGCATCCTCGCCCACCTGACTCAAACTAGCAATCGCATGGTCCCGGAGCGCGTCATTGTCGTCCCGAAGGGCGCCGATCAACTGTTCGATCCGTTCAGCCTGTATCTCGTCACTCATCGTCGTCCTGCCCTCCCTGACTCCCGACAGGTGTCCCATCGAGCGCCTCCAGTTTGTCGGCGATCAACCCGGAATTATACGCGACCAGGCCGTCTCGATCCGCCCTTAACCGATCGAACAGTTCTTTGTAGGGCCTTAACACCTCCACATCTTTCACTTTGGCCAAGGCTTCCATGGCATACACCCGCAAGGGTCGAATGGGAATGGCCTCGATATACAGCTGGGCCGGCCTGGCATCGCCGATTAAGCCCAATGATTTCATCGCCAGCTCTTTGACTCCCGTATCCTTATCGATCCGCAACCGCTGCATCAAGGGCTCGACCGCCCGTACATCGCCGATTTTGCCTAGCAAGTCAGCGGCAGCTTCACGGATCACCCAATCATCATCGTCCAGATACTCGATCAAAATCTCCACGCTCGGGCGCCCGATGGCCAGAAGATTGATCACGGTGCTCATGCGGGCCTCTTCCCGCTCACTCAGCTCTTCAATCGCGCGCAGCCCGTCAAACACCTCGTCGATGCGTTCGCGAATCGCGCTCAACTTCTTGAGTGTCCGCACCGCAATATCCGAAACGGCCGGTTGCCCCATCGCATTGATGAACGCATCCACCGAACGAGGCTCAAGCAGATGTTCCAACATCGTTGCGGCCATGATCTGTGCGTCCGGGTCCTGATGGGTCAACATCGCACAAAGCGGCCCGATCGCATTCGGGATCACCCCCAACAACTGCGAAGCCACCCCACGAATGCTCTCATCCGTATCCTTCGATTCATACAGCAGCGAGGTCAGCGCTGCGGCAGTCGTCTCGTCAATCACCCCAGCCAAATGCTCCAAGGCTGTCGCGCCAGCCTTGCGGACAGTTTCATCCTCATCGCGGAGCAAATCGACCAAGGGCACGCCGGCCTGTGGATCGTTCACACGCGCCAGCATGGCCGCAGCCTCGGCTTTCAATGTCGATGACCCAGTCTGCAGGGCCTGGATGAGCGCGTGAACTGCACGCGGCCCACCCGACAGGCAGGCGACCGTCGCCCGCATCCGCCGCCAGTCCTCCTCGTGCACGAGCTCAGAAACCAGTGTTTCGATTGTTTCTTTGGGCATAGCGCGATGACCTAACTTACAACGAGTTCTAAATTTTGAGTGCTGCGTGCTGAGTTATAAATTTAACCTTTACCATTCAACATTGCGCACCGGCCCACGAGCAGGATGCTGAAAAAGGCCGTTCAGCAAGGCCGCAGGCGAGTCGAAACCGGAGGCGTACCCTCTGGGGTACGTTGAGGATTTCGATGAGCCGAGAACGAAGCTGGCGGACTTTTTCAGCATCCTGCTAAATGCGGCCAGCCCGCCAGCCGACCCTGCCCAACGTCTCTTTGATGTGGTACCGGGCGTTGTCATCCGGCTCATGTGCCAGCAAAGCCAGCAACGGCGCAATCGCGGCACCCCCGAATCGAGTCAGCGCATCGGCAGCGTCCGCTCGCGTCACTGTATAACGAAGCGCCTTCACGAGCGACGGTATGGCCGCCTCGTCTCGGATTATGCCCAATGCTTTGGCGGCTTCGCCCAACGCGATCATGTCTTCACCCCAACCATCACCGCACCCGTCCATCGGTCGCGAGACTTCCGGCCGCTCCACTCCCTTGAGCACATTGATCAGCACCGGCACAGCGCGACGATCGCCGATCCGGCCCAGCGCCTCAATCGCCAGTGGACGCAATCCCGGCTCTTTCATCGCCGTGACGAGGAACTCCAGCGCGCGCGCATCGCCGATCTGGCCGAGCGAGCGGACAGCGTCCTCGCGAACGGCCCTGTCCTGATCATTGAAGAGCACCGACAAAAGCGGATCCACAGCCTCAGACGACCGCGTTTTCCCCAAGGCCTCTACCGCATGCAGCCGCACCAGCCATTCCGCATGGGTCAGCGCGGCGATCAGCGACGACAACGCCGCCTCTCCAATTGCTGCAAGGGCTGACGACGTCTCCTCGCGTACGGCCTTCACTTTATCTTGCAGCAGCGGCACCAACGGCGCTACCGCTCCAGGGTCTCGAATCCGGCCTAACGCCTTGGCGGCATGCATCCGCACAATCCAATCGGGACTCACGAGCGCTTTGATGAGCGGCGCAAGCACTCGGGAATCGGCAATGGTGGCCAATACCGACGAGGCCAATTCCTGAACCGTGAGTGCCGGATCGGAGAGACAGGCGCCCAGCGTCGGCACAGCCGGCTCACCGATAGCCAAGAGGGCGCCGATCGCTGCATCGCGAACCGCGCGATCACCATCGCGAAGCACCGAGACCAATGGTGCCACAGCCCTGGGATCTCGAAGCGTGCCGAGCATTGTGGCGGCCTCTTCGCGAATCGCCCAATCCTCGTCTTGAAGCGCAGCAATCTGCTCGGCTACTGCATCTGCCATACCACACCTCAACCCCAAGAAATGTGAAAAGTTAGATGTGAAAGGTGAAATGTGGGGCTGCCGAGCGTTCTTGCTCCGAAACTTTTCACCTTTTACGTTTCACGTCTCACCAATTGCTGAACGGCCTTTTTGAGCATCCTGAGTGAGGCGCTATAAATTTTCAGATACCCGCTAGCTCCGTTTGGCATAATCGCCCGACGGGCCAAATCGACCTGTGTCGCCGAGAGGCATATCCACTCTGGCATTGTCGGCCACACTTGAATTGACAGTGATGTCTTCCGGCGCAGGGGTCCAGCCCAATTTTTCGAGCGTTTCAAGCGCCAATTGCCGCAAGGCATCTTTCGCCGTGAGGCGAACCGACGCATAGGAGAGCACCCGTTCTCCTTCGGCCACAACTTCAGACGCTTTCGGGTCATAGAGAAAGGCAATCAACGGCTCAATCGCCGTGTCGCCGATGGTGGCCAACGCAGCACTGGCTTTCTCGCGCAACACGCCATCCTTCAGCAACATGATCAAGTCGGGAATGACACGCGGATCGCGGAATTGGCCGAGCGCCGTCGCCGCGGCTTCCTTGATGAAGGCGTCTTCGCTGACGATACAGCCGGGCGTGGGAGTCCCGTCCTGTCGAATGCCTTTTCCCTTCAGCGCGTCCAGCACCGGAGGTAAGGCGCGAGGATCGCCGATCATACCGAGAGACGCAATGGCATGTCGTTTCACCGCGCCATCCTTCATCGCCTCGATCAAGGCGTCGATGGCCCGTGGATCGCCGATCTGGCCGAGAGCAATCGTGGCATCTTCGCGCACGGCCCGATCCGGATCTTTCAAAGCGGCAATCAAGACGTCAACAACTTTTGCATCCCGCACCCAGGTTCGACCGATTTGATAATCGGTCGTCATACCACCAAGCGCGCGGGCGGCATGGCACCGAACCACAAAATCTTTATCCTTGAGACACTCGATCAACGGATCGACAGAAGGTTGGCCGATAGAGATAAGTGCCGTTCCGGCTGTTTCTCGGACCGTCTTCGAAGGGTCGCGAAAGAGCTTACTCAGAACCGGGATCGCTCTCGGATCGCCGATCTTGCCCAACGCCTCCGCCGCCGCGCTCTTCACCGCGCCGTCACGATCCCGACAGACGAGCATGAGGGGCTCGACAGCATTCTGATCTCTTATCTCTCCACAGGTTTTTGCCGCATGCTCGCGGACACGCCATCGCTCATCCTTCAATGCTGCAATCAAACGGTCGACGACTCCAGCTCCCATCGCGGCCATCGCCGCAACCGCATCGTTCCGCACATCCATAATGGAGTCGTTAAAGAGCACGATGAGTGATTCCCTCGCTTTCGCCCCGCCGATCTTGGACAGACCGAGACCTGCATGGGCCCGCACAGCCCAATACTCGTCTCCGCAAGCGCCGACAAGCGCGTCTAAGGTGGTGGGATCGGCAAGTTCAGCGAGCGCCTTGGACGCCTCTTCCCGAGTTGCGTCGTCGACATCCTCGAGTGCCTCTAATAGATCATCGAGCGTCTGGGCCATTGACACCGCTCCTCTACTGATACTGGTAATCGCGCTGGCCACCATGCGGATAGGTGCGGCTGCAGCGGATGGTTAATGTCTGCGTCCCTCGCCCCTCGACACATTGGTCGAGCGACTGCGCAAAGTCCAACTTCCCCTCTAAGTTCACCGCGAACGGAAAATCGAAGGTGAAACTCCCAAATTTATATTTCCCCGGTTTGAGTTTGAGGGCACGAGACTCGGTCGTCTTGTAGGCATCCATGGATTCAGGGTCCGAGCCATAGATGGACGGAGTCACTCCGGGTACATGCCACCAGGATTGAGGAATAATGGTGGTCGCGTCGATGGTGATTGCATGTTCCTGCTGGTAGGCAGCCGGCTGACCGGCCGCAACCGGCTGGATTACTGTTGCGGAGACGAGCAACCATCCAACCAGACACCAGCCCATTGACCATTTTACAGTCTGCATTGCGTGACCTAGCCCGCATGACTCATGACGGTTCGTCGCGAAATCGCTGAGCCGCGTCGCAAGACCGGCGCGCGGAGCCTGGAGGACCTGAGACGTACTCGTGCAGTACGTCGAGGGTCCGAGGGGCGAGCCCGCTGGCCGAAGGCTCGTCGTAGCAGCGGATCGGCGATTGCAGCAGAAGTGTTCATGAATCATGTGGGCTACTCCGAAGATCCACGAGGGGCCGCGGCAAAGGCAGCCTGAAAAATTTCCTCCACAGCATGACTCTCCCATTCAGTATGGGTCTGCAATCCCAATGTCCGCATCACCGTCGCGCCGGTGTCTAAAATAGAGACCGGCTGGTGAATGGCGTGGCCGGGTTTAATCCCCACCCCCGAAGCAATCCATGGGACCATCGGAACTTCTGCCTCAGTCGGTTCTTGATTCGCATCCCGTCCTTCGGCGCTCAGCGACGTCACGAACAGGGTCGTCCGCTTAGTCAACGCATGCTCGTGATAGATGTCCACTACGGAATGCATCGCCTTATCCACCGTGCGAAGGGCTTCACGATATTCCTTCGAGGTCCAACCTTTTGATGCTCCCACTCGACCAGCTTCTGGGAGATGCACGACCAGGAAGTGTGGCAGTGCAAGAATGGCATGCCCGTAGCCATGCCCGCTGGTCGCTTTCTTGAAATATTGGCGGATATAGGACACGATTCGTTCTGTGCTGCACTCAGGCTTCAGCGGCCCACACATCTGATAATCTGTGTAGGGCTCTGGGCGCGCCAACTGATACAGCGACTCATCCATGAGAAAGATCGCGCTGTCACGACCCCCGCTGAGATCAAGGTAGTCGAACACGCTCGGGGCGCGTGGGTACCCGCGACTGAATTCGAAGCTATTCCAGGTAATGCCGTGTTTCTCGACCGGCATTCCCGTAATCAATGACGCCATCGTCGGTAACCGCAATGCAGGCTTCACCGCCGTGGCAGACCAGGTGACAGCCCCTTCCTTGACCAACCGGCTGAGGGTCGGCATCGTGCCACCCTTCAAGGAATCCTGGCCGAATCCCTCAAGGACAAAGAGAATGACGTGCTCGCTCGGAACCGTTGAGGCAGAAGCCGGCGCCGATACAGCAGCCACCGCCGCCTGTTTCGGAAGAACGAGGCAGAGGAAGAACAGGGATACGGCCAGTATCCACATCGACCACCCGCGATCTCGCCTCATGAACGTATGCACAGATGAGTTCCTTCTATCCTGTTCCGAGGGAACTTCTACGCTATCATGGCGTTTTCCGCCAAGGCAAGCGAGACAACGCCTCGCCCGCATAGCCCATCAGCATTTATGCAGGTCTCAAGGATCCTGGCGCAACGGTCGATGCGATGTTATGCTTATTTCTTATCTCATGGGAGTCAACGAACGACTCCCCGTGCGTTCGTCTTAATCCAAAGCGTGTTGATGATGACACAGACCTCTACTCGGCCTCTCATAGCCCAACCGGCATTCCCCTTTAGCCCGTTGCCGAGCCTGACGCTGTTTGCGCTGCTTGCGATCCTGTCATCGTGGCCCACCGTGACTCTGGCAGAAGTCCGAGTCGTGACCGCTCAGGGTGAGCATCGAATGGGCGACCGTGACACCAAAGAAGACGCCACCCGCCTGGCCACCGAAGCGGCCAAACGAAATGCCCTGGAACAGGTCGCCGTCTACCTCGAAAGCGTCACAATTGTAGACGGTCTGGATGTGACGAAAGACGAAATTCGAAGCTATACGGCTGGGGTTGTCCTTGTCCTTGAGCAAACGACCACCACGGCACTCGATGGAGATACCATCGTGGTCCGAACGAATCTGGTGGCTCAGATCGATACGGACGACGTGCAACAGGCCATTGCAGCCTTGCGGGAAAACGAGGATGCCCGGCATCAACTTGTCGAGCTGAAACATGAAAATGACCAACTACAACAGGACCTCAATGCGGCAAATCAGGCCTTGGCACAGGCCTCGACCACAGAGCAAACACAGCAGGCGGTTCAGCGACGCCAAGACATTCTCAATCGAGTGCAATCGAACGCCATGGTGTCGCAAGCCTGGACGGATTGGGTGCTCGTCTCGACAGCCGGCTATGCCTCTTCTTCCTTGATAGGGTTGGCCCAACTTCAGGCTCTGCTGACTGCCGCACACGGCCTCTATCCCACAAGCCCGCATGTCTATGTGGCGCAACACACGATCACCACAAAGCAACCGCCATTGCCGCCACAACCGCCGGTTCCCCCTGCGCCGGGAACAAGACAACCGACCATGCCACGCCATCTGATCACACCGGCGCTAGGATCGCCGACTGTTTCGAGAACGTTGAATGACTTCACATACAAGACACCGACTGCGCCACCGCAGACAGTGGCAGGACAACCACCGGTAGCAAGACAACTCCCCCCGTCGATGCATCAGATCCAGCCGCCGCCCCTCCAGCAGATACCAGGCGTGCCCAATCAGAACCAGATAGCGCCAAGGGGATTTGGTGGCAACAGACCGGGTGGTGAGGGCAGTCGAAGAGGCGGAGAAGGGAGGTAGCGAGTGAAGAGCACCGCTCATCAGTGTATTGCGGCGTTGATCGCCACAGGCTGTTCAGTCTTGCTGCCGCTACATTCAGTGGCTATGGATGCAGGCGAGGTTCGCACCAGTTATTCAAGCGACCACTATGTGATCGGCAAGGGTCAGGGTGACTTGTCCAAAGGCAAGATCGTCTGTCAGCGTGTATCGGAACTCTCTGCCCGCACCGACCTGGCCAAGCAGATCCGTATCCTGGTAAAGGAACATATGGTCGACCGAGTTCGCGAACGGACCGGCCGCGAGGCGGAACAGGACATCGAACTCACCAGAGAAGAAATTGTCCAGGAATATCTCCAGGGCGTGAAGATCGTGGATCGCCGGATCGACGAAGAAGGCAAGACATGCAGCGCCACCGCCGTCATGCCGAAGAATCAGATCGAACCCAAGCAAGCGCTGGACACGCAAGAACATTTCCTGAAACCCTAACAACGGGCTATCTCGGCGAGGAAACCTCTTCGTTCATCTCTTTCAGTGTAAAGACCGTCACATCTTCACAGAGATCACCGCAATTGCCTCTGAGCACTCTCGTCGCCACCACACCATTCCTGCCGACATACGTCCAGCCTTTCAGAAAATTGATTTCTTCCGCACCTCGACTTACGGCGTACATTGGATAAAAAAATGGATAGGGGAATTCCTTTCCCGGAACGCATCGGAATTCCACCATGGTCCAGAGCCGTACCGTTTCATTCGTCAGATGGATCAGGTAGTGCAACTCAATGTCGGCGGAACCAACCTGGCGACCTGTTGCATCGGTTCTCTCAGAGAGCTTGATGGACATTCCAGCCACATCCAGACGCGTGGTCCCATGCCCCATGACGAGATTCGAACAGGGGTCGCGGTTTGGCGGTGGACCAGTCTGATAGCCCAGCATGCCGCTCCCGCGATACCAGCCCTCTTTTCCCTCGACCGTCGTCAAGACGACTTTCCCGGCGGCAACCGATTCGACCGGCTCAGTGGGCTCAGTCGAGACAATCCTGGATTGAAACTCCAAGACATACGATGCATCCGCCACTTCCCATTCGCCTTCCGCGACCCCCGCCCGCGAGACCACGCCAACCCGAAATCCGCTATGGCGTACCCGTGTCGCTGGCGCTTTGTAGGTAAAGGTCGCAGGAGCGCCAGGTTGTGACTCCGCCTGTCTCGGTGACACGTTTCCGTTACCCTCCCTCGGCCTCTCTTTCGCCTCCTTAAACTTTGCAGAAACCACCGCCTGTTCCTTCTTGGTGCGAAGTTCCGTCTTGACCGGAACCGACTCGTTCGGACCAAGCTTGTGCGTCTTGGTGGCCGGCGTGAAGGTGACTTCCACGCAGGTGTTTTCATGCGACCATGCAACTTCTGCGTCCAAATACATCGGACCGGAGAACACCGTTACCGCTAACAACAACATGCCTATGGCGTCGCTTTCGGTCGAGCCGACCAGTTCAGAGCTCCATTCCGAGACAGACCAATTCGAGAACTGCGACGGCAGTCCTGCTGACCGATGATCGGGCACAAACCGGACATGCTGGCGTTGACGGGAAAACAACGTGGGCCGATCAGTTCCTCCACGTCCAATTCCTAGCGTGGCATCGAGGTCGACATATTGCAGCTTGGCATCATCGCCCACTTGCCCTTTCAGGGTGGCGTGCACACGCCGGGCGTTGTACACCGTTCGAACCGTCCCGGAATCGTTGATCGTCTGGTGAACAACGAGAGAAAACTCATAGTCCCCTTCGACAATGCCATCGGCTCTGGGACACTTTTTGGCATAGCCGCCGTTGATAAGTGTAAAATGGGAGCGGTTGCCGGCTGTGTTCGGTGTGCTTCCTTCCTCAATTCTCCATTCCCTACTCTTCCTTCCTACCGAATCGGAAGGGATATCGATGTTCGCTGAGCCCTCTGTGACGCGGTAGCCATCTCTTTCACCTCCCGGTACCGTGTTCTGCGCGAGTTGAAAGGACCCAGCGGACGGCCCCGAGGCGAGCACGAGACGAGGAAATTGAAGGGTATCGTCCAAGCTGATCTTGCGCGCGGACGCTGGTGAGGGGCAATCGGCGACATTCTGGCCGAGTTGTGCCTTGAAGTTGTCAAACAACTGCTGGTCTAAGGATCGCGCAACTGACTCGGCCTGTGAGCCGAGCGATTGCTTGAGCAACTGTCCTTCCTTTCCGGCAAACAGCTGTGCGCTGCCGAGGCCGTGGACCATCTTCGTCAACGCCTCACAGGTGTTCTTGACTCCCTTGAGTAACTGCAACGACTCCGGATTGACCGGCACCTTCTTCCACTCGCCCTTTTCATTCGGCCCTGGTTCGAGCGGAGGCAACTGGATTGGCGGTGGGCCCGGTTCTGCCGGCTTCGCACTCATTTGAACCGGGGTGCTGGGTGATACAGCCGGTGTCGTATAGACTTTTTCGGGATCGTACTCAGGCGGGTTAGAGGACGGCAGATGCTTGTCCCCGCCGCTACAACTCGTGGTCAACAGCGCAACGCTCAGGAGGAGAACCAAGCGAGTTGGCATCTGGCGGCTCCCTCACTGGGACAACCAATGGCTGGAATGGCCGCCATGCTAGCGAATGTCTTCGGTTTCTGCAACCGGTTGCACGACGGGTAGAGATTGCGGTAAGTACGTCCTCCCATGCCGATCGAGAACAATTTTCAGCACGACGAACTGTCACGAAAGAATCCTGGTGAACGTCTCACCGTTCGTGAGATGACGCCGACTGCCCTACCTGAGTCATCATCCGGTCAAGACGAGATGGCCGCCCTTGGCACGTGCATCTCACACACCGGTGTCCGCGTGATTGTCTTGCTGCACGGCTCTGTCATGGGAACCGACCTGTTCGGGGTACAACGGTTGGATGAGCTGGGCGGGCTCAAACGAGGCTACTCACGCGGCGTGGCGGGGCTTGATGCCTTATTGGCCCTGATGCGTGAAGGCAGCAATGGCATTCCCCTGCTGCCCGGTGGGTTGAAGCCACCGCTCGCCAATGATGAGCCGACCAAGAACCTCCTCGACGATCAGCTCGGTGACGCAGGAAATTTCACGAACGCCTATCTCGAATTGATGAAACAGTCGCTCAACCGAGACCTGGATCACCCGATCCAGTGCGTCCGTGCACTCTGGTCCTGCGAACACCATCACCTAGGCCGTGCCGTGGCGGCTGTCTCAATGCTCGGACGTCTTCGCGACTGGGTCGAGGCACACAAGCTGGGCCAAGGAGATCGCATCCTGGTACAGGCTCATGGGCAGGCGGGACTAATCCTCGCTCTCGTCTCGAACCTCCTCTGTGTGACCGCGAATAGTAGCCGGACGCGTCTATTCGATCTCTTGTCGGCTTTTGCCTCACAGGTCAATAGACCAGACACTATCTCGACAATCCAACGTGCCGTTCCGTTGCTGTCGAACGGCACCTTCCTTAATGGAGCAGCGCTGGACGTCGTCACATTCGGCATACCGGTCCGATACGGATGGGATCCATCAGGCCTCAGCAGGCTGCTGCACATTGTGAACCATCGCAACATGCGGACCGACGGTAAAACATGGCTCTCGAAAATGGAGTTACCCCAGATCACAATGGAGATGCCGATTGCGTGGGGCGGCGACTATGTGCAGGAACTGGCCGTGGCCGGCAGCGATGCTGTGCCGACGACCGATGCAGCCAAGGCGGCCAATAAAGCTCTCTGGGAACTCGTAGAACCGTTTGATGGATTCGAACGATGGCTCGAATGTGCCCGCCGTGCTGTCCGTATCCCGAGTGAGGGACTGGGGATTCTCGCCGACTATCAAGATTCCACGGGGTCAACGAATGTGCGCGATCACTACTATGGTCACGCAGCCTACACTCGCCTGAACGCGATGCTGTTCAATACGACGACGATCGTTCGCGCCCTCTATTCATAGAGTTTTTGACAGAACCTTACTCAGCGAAACTGGAGTTGTTGCCGGGGGATCGTAGTTTTGATAGGAATATTGAATGCTCATGCTGATCCCAACAGTCAACGCAAAGAAGGCCAGCAGGGCATAAAAAACAGATTGGAACGACCTCCGATTGGTGAACACGCCGGACACAGAGAGGTAGAGGGCCACGAGCACCGGCAGTAGCAAAAACATGGTGGTGATAAAGATCATCATGGTCGTCACCTCAGTGGAGTTCGGTGCCCATAATGAGACGTCAAAGAAATGAAGAACCACTCTGCGCCTGAATACACAGGTTGCGGAACTGGTGGTTCCCCCAGTTTTACTCGAATAAACTACTAGGGCCTACTCATTCGAGGATAGGACCGAAAAGCCCTATCGCTTCTCATCCTTCGAGCACTACGCGGACAAAAGGGAGATAGGCTCGGAAAGGCTCCCTCTACTCCACACGCCTGCTCCAAGTATGGACTTGTGGAGCGGGCCATCAGTCAGGGTACCGTTTCCGCAGATAAAATCGCTTCCTGCATCCATGGCAACGCCAGGGAAACCTGCCTAACAATCGGCGAAGGAAATCCCGACCCCCATGCCGCATGGACCTATGGCACTGTACTGAAAAACAGTAGGGGCAACTGACATCGATCTCGAGGGCCGAACCGGAGGGGATACCGGCCTCGACATTCTCGACGGGCGAATATGGAATACGTTCCGTGAGCATCTAGGCCTCGAACTAGAACCAACCGCTGCAAAGCTGGTGTAGCCTGCGCTCGTTCTCATGCGATAGAGACAGAAAGGCGAGACCCGCCCGGTCTCCTTCGGCCCACTGTACCCTGCCCACATCACATGGCACAGCGGCGGGACTGCCGCCTGGGTACATCATGAGCGTCAGATATTGCCCGGGCTTGAGGGCTTTCGCGAGACGGAGGCCACACCCCCTCGCCGTCATATCGATCACCTGCCCACTCGCGAGACCTGCCTTATTCGCAACGACTATCCGAAAATCCACAACCACCCGCACAGACCGCCGTGGTTCTCTCCAAAGTATCTGGGATTTTTGTTCGGACAACTGGGGTATTGTTCCTCCCATGGCAAACTCCTCCTTCGCAGCGGGCGTCCGATATATTCATTTAGAACAGCAACTCTCATGCCGAGAAGGTCTCACTCAGCAGGACTCACAAATTCGCGAGGTTGTGAAGGTGAACGGTCACTGGGAGCGGGAGGTGTGAATCGGATCCGATTCAGTGGAGAACGAAACGATACAGCTGTGAAACTAGGGAGCGAGCATTCAATTGATCTGCATTGATTCTCCTTCGCCGGACACCCCGTAGCTCGCGACGAGATATTCGGCGAAAGAGAATACATAGAACAGGTTGGATGCACGCACCGGGCAGACGCCAAGGCATGCCATGTTGGACATTCCAACATGAGTGGAGCCCCACGGCTTTAGCCTACTCCGCCGAAGCAGCTTTGGTAGCGAAGGCTGGAAGCGTGTCCTCCTTCGCCAAGGCTTCGGCACGCCGCCCATAGGCTCTGGCCGACGGGTCGGAGGACACCCGCTGCGCATTCCTCCGCAGCTTTATCCATCCTCCGTAGCAGCCTACTGCGGAGGACGGGCAGCTGTGGCTTCCTGCGTAGGCGGGTGAATCAGTAATAGGCAAGCCGTGGGGGATAGTGTTTTGCCGTCTCTCTAGTATAAGGTGGGTGCTCTGATCCCCTGCCGAAGGAAGAATCTCAATGTTTCGATATGGCGTGCCGGTATTCGTTATCGTGATCACACTGTTCGCTGGCTGTGGTCCACTCGAGACACAGGAAAACACCATCGAGCAGCCCGTTGAACAACCTCATGGGACAGGAGCAGGCAAGGAACCTAAAGGGGTCGTGCGCCGTCCCAATATTCAGAGCCATAATGCAAGGTTTTATCATGAGAGCCAACGATCCCGTGTGTCGATCCGATATCGGAATGCGGGTCTGAACCCGGCCTATTCTGTGAGAACAGACCTTGCCGTGTTTCTGGATGGGAACAGTGTGCTAATAGAAAAAGATACCTTTACCGTGCCGACACTGGCTCCGAACAAGGGCCTAGAATTGCGAGGCACCCTTTCAGATACCTTCTTTGAAAACGTGATGAATGGCAAGACGACGTTACTGATGGAATTTACAGTTCGATACCAGGACGAGCAAGGCCAAGAATTTGAGGCGCTTTCCACCTGGCAATTCAGTCGGAGCACTCTTGAACTCTTCCTTATAGAGGAACGAGCAAATTAGTTCGTCAGCTCCCTCCCACACCGCAAGGGCTATCGACTCTTAATTCGCTCACCACACCCATAGAGATTCTGAGGGTTTTCAGAACAAGCGCGCAACCTATCCACGTGGGTTACTCCGAGAAGGTCCTGACGCTTGCGAGCGGCTATGTGATCCTGGCGGACTGCTTGAGTCTGAAGCCACTGCTGTTGCGCTGCGCCCGCAACGCGCTGAGATATATTTCATGACAAGCCCGACCCCGATCCTTTCCGGATCGGTGCTCATTTCCCTTTCGGCTTCCACTCCTGCGCCAGCTTTTGTGCCTCGGCAATCTGGGCAGGGGTCATCTGGTTGGCGAGCGAATCACGAAGTAGGGTCGCCGGTTTATCCCCGTTCGTTGCCGCCAAGCTGTACCATTTATACGCCTGGACAATATTCTTCGGCACACCCTGGCCCTCATCGTACATGACGGCCATTTTCGTTTGAGCGAGCGCCTCTCCTTGGTCTGCGGCCAGACGGAACCATCGCAGGGCCTGCTGATAATCTTTCCGGACTCCCTCTCCGTTAAAATACAACGTCCCCAGGTTGAACTGCGCCTTGGCCTGTCCCTGTGCCGCCGCTTTTGCATACCACCCCCGTGCCTGAACATCGTCCTGCGGCACACCTCGGCCTTTGCGATACAGCACTCCGAGGTTGTACTGCGCAAGGGCATCTCCCTTTTCGGCAAGCGGGCGCCACTCACGCAAGGCCGTGGCGTAGTCTTCACGGTTATTGGCATCCATACCGGCTTGAAAATCGGCCCATGCCGGCAAGACGAGACAGACGATCAACAACACAAGGGCGACGGGAAATCGAAGCGCGATCGACGGAAGAGGACGAATCGAAAAGGGCATGGGGGCCTCGCAAGGAGTTGTATTGTAGGAGTGACGCGAACAACGGCACACGGGCTGCAGATGGGAGATGTATCCTACGGAGGGAAAATCTGTCAAATGCCAGGGAGGAGCTCAGCCATGTGAACACATGGAACCCTGGCGACTTGATGTCACAGACTCTTTCAGAGACCCTCGAAGGCCGTCCAACAAAGCCGCAGCAGCCTGCTAGTGAGAAGGGGATATCATCACGCCACTGAGGTCGGGAGCAATCGTGGGATAGAAGCTCTCCAGCGTGATGATAAGCACTTCCTCCCCCTTGCCCCCAAAGCCAATGACCTCATCTTCATGTGGTGTTCTCTCAAATCGATGTTCCCACTTCAAACCATCTGAATCGATATACGTATTGACCGTGCCGTAGAAGTCCTCTACTCCTTCCCCTTTGCGCTGGCCCACCATCTTCCATGCCTTGTGGATAATCGGGTGCCTGCTCTCTCCCTCCTTGAGGGTAACCAGTACATAGGAGCTGGCAATGGTGACCATGAACTTTCGTGGATCTATCTGAACCGCAACAGCCTGGCGATTGCCGGAGCTATAGTCCGCTATCGCCACGGCTTTCCGGCTCGTACCCGTGACGGTCCCGATGGTGGTCTTAAAAAATCCGGGAGGGTGAATCCTCCCGAAATGAGGGTGCTCGATTGCAAGGAGTTCCGCTGCACTCAATACGTGGGCGAGATCCATGGGAGGCATTTTACCGCAACGAACAGCCTCTCGTCTTCATGGGTCTCGCAGGAAATTTTGACCCGGCCATGGCGCATAAACTCGGCGAGGTTGCCCACCAATGTCCGCGCCAGAATGATACAGGGCAGGACGGTTCGTGCCAAATCTCTCTCGATTGAATACCTAATCGTCCATGCTGTGAGATCGCGGCGGAACAGCGTTGTCTTGCCTCGGAGCGTATGACGATACTATGATCGATCATGAATGAGTGAAGAGATTCACGATGGCCTCGACAAGGCATGTCCAAGAGGGAGCAACCCCTCTGGATTATCCTACCCACAATTCCTCGCTACTCGATACTCCGCCTCTGCCGCACTCTTACACGCGACTCGATTCTTTGGCACAATATGGCTGTAGATCGGACAGTTTAGGGCGACGATGGGATGCTTCCGTAGGGTCGCTTACAGCGCTTCCGTAGGGCTGGACGCATCCATGCTGGCGTGGTGTACTGAAATGCAGACAGGGGAAGGTCGAGTAGTCGTCAAGGAAACAGCAGCGGGAGACAAGAGCGGAAAGGCATCGAACACAATTTTTCGAGGACACACTCCATGCTATACGAACTATTCATGTACTGGGTTGTTGGGAGCATCGCCGTGGTCGTGGCCAGTATGGTACTCGGTGGTGTGTTGTGTGTGTGGTGCGCCTCTAGGGGTAGTAAGCGGAGCCGGTTCGTCTCCGACAACCTTTCTTCCGCCCTGGGAAAGTCTCCGGATCAACTAAGCCATCAATGACATAACTCCTTCGAGGCTTGCCTTCCGAAGACCAGTGCTGAGGCGGATTCGTTCAGGGTCTCAGTGGTGTAAGACTTCGATTGTGTCGCCATCGAGGAGCACGTTCTCAGTCTCAGTGAGGAGGGATGGCTCAGGAACTGTCGTTTCAGAGAAGTTGGAATCGGAAGTAGCGGAATGTGACGACGTAGAGGGGCATTGCGCGATCACTTCTTACCGCAGGCAACTTTCAATAGTTCTTGACCAACACTCATCGGTGCCACTGGTTTCCACTGTTGTTCCACTGCAACGCTATACACTTCCGCCCCGTGTCCCATACTGCCAGAGAACTTCGTATACGCAAGCGCCCGACTACGATCTTCTGCACAGTCATATGTTTGCTGCGTCTTGATCGATAAGTACGAGTTGCCCCTTGAGGTTTGTGTCGTCTGTAAGTCGAATAAAGACGACATCTTCACCAGATCGCCTTTGCGACGAATGGTGCCTGGATCAGCATAGGCAATCACTCCTGCCACCTTGTTCGTACTCACCTCGACCCACTCCGCGTACGCAGGTCCACCACTCACTACCAAGAGCATCGTCAGAATCAGTTGTATCATTCAGCATGTCTCCTGCGAGATCATTGTTGGGACATTTTGAGTGTGCCTCCGTTTATGATTATGGTCAAACAATACCTGGATTTCTGTCGCGACACCTTGAGAGATCTTGGCTAGTCGCTACGGCAGGTGCGAAAAATATCAGCGGATCAATTGCGAACGAGGGCTCAAAGGGCTACGTTCTTCAATGGGAACCGCTCAACGTCTTCACGCTCTCAGGATACACGAGCCGTTCTCAGTCATCCCTCAATGCGGTCAACATCCCCGAGCCCTATGCTGATCCCTGGATGCGCCGCGACTGGGGTACTTCAGTCCCCAGCATCCTTCGTGTATGGTTCACCTCATCGTCAATCCCAACCGTTCAACCTTGCCGCATAACTTGACCAGTCGATACAGTGCATAGGCGGGTCAGGAACGTTCTACAAGACCTTCTCGCAGGAGACGATCCTGAACAGTGTGCTGTTTTTTTTTCAGGAGACCACGACGCGAACCACACGACCTCAACGTGCTCGTGCGCCCACTTGAACCAGGATTTACGCGCGAAGTTGAACGTCTCTGTTATCTGAATAACTGCGTTGCAAGTTTGAATGGGGTGAGTGACGGGTTTCGAACCCGCGACCTCCGGATCCACAATCCGGCGCTCTAACCAACTGAGCTACACCCACCATTCGGAGAAGAACTCGACACAGGTTCTGTGGAGAAGCAGATCTTAGCAAAGACAGAAGAAGCCCCGCAACCAGGCATGACGCGACGCATCAATTGGGGAAAAACTTTCGTGCAGTTCTCCTTCCCACACTCGGGAATGACGATGATCGCTGGTCAACCCCTGGTATTAAAGGCCTGCTGCATTTCCGCAAGAATGGCGGCGGCAGCGGCAGCAGGATCTGACGCGTCTCTGATGGGTCGCCCGACCACCAAATAGTCGGCCCCAGCCGAAATCGCCTGGGTCGGCGTGGTCGCTCGGTGATGATCATCGACACCTTTACCGGCAGGTCGCACACCCGGTGTAACGATCAGAAATCTCGGGCCGACCTTAGGTCGGAGGATCGCCGGTTCTTCGCCGGAGGCCACCACTCCATCACAGCCCACCTCAGACGCCAAGAGGGCACGCGCCGTGACCAAGTCTTGGACGCTCCGTTGAATGCCCATATCGTGGAGATCGTGGGTGTCGAAGTTGGTCAACACCGTCACCGCCAACAGTTTCAGTGTGGACGTTCCACGGCCTTGAACGGCTGCAGCCAGCGCTTTCCGATTGGCATGCACCGTGAGAAACTCCACACCCATCGTCGCAACCCGCGCAGTGGCCCGACGAACCGTTTCCTCAATATCGAGGAATTTGAGGTCCAGAAATACTCGCTTGCCTCGCGTGATCAGGCGCTGGACCATCTCCGGTCCCGCGGCGGTGTACAGTTCGAGTCCAACCTTCACGAACATGACCTGATCCTGCACGCGATCGAGAAGCCGTTCGGCTTCATCGCGTGAAGGCACATCAAGGGCCAAGATTAAGCGGTCGCGGGCTATGATCGTTGACACAGGTGTATCCTTTTCAAGAATAGCTCACCTTGACGCTTTGGAGAGCCGTGTGGTACATATGCGTTTTTTTCCAGAGGAGTCTACTATGCCGGTTGTACATAAATCGACTGTTCGCCGAGCTCGCCAATCTGTGAAACGGCACGCCCGTAACCATGCGACGCTGAGCACGCTCAAAAGCCTCGTCAAGAAAGTTCAAGCGGCGGTCACCGAGAAAAAGGTCGAAGATGCGAAGGTCTCTCTGCGCCTCGCCACGTCGGCCCTTGGCAAAGCTGTAACGAAGGGTGTGATGAAGCCAAACACAGCTTCGCGCCGAATTGCTCGACTCACCCTCCGTGTCAACTCCTTGTCTGCTTCTGCCTCGTAATCGTCCGCACATTCGAGATGGTCTTCGCTCTTACTGGTTTTGGCGCCTCGGGGCTACGACTCGGCGCGGGTGGATGCGCGTACCCCTGCGCCCGATCGCAGAGCCGTAACAGCACGTCTTCAAGAATTCGCGCAGGACGCCCGCCACTTCCACCCTTCAGCTTGGCATCCGCATGTAAAAACAACTGGAGCGCTTCCTGCAAATGGGCGTCAGGGAATTGATCGAGAAACCCACGTACTTTGTAGGGATCCATGCGCAAGGCCCGAGCAGCTTCTCCCTCACGCCCCCCTTGCCGTGCGACTTCCTTGACCTTCCATAATCTCCGATATTGCCAGGCCAGTGAACCAAGAATTCTCAATGGCGCCTCTCCCGCTTCAAGATTTCTGGCCAGGATTGCCAATGCCCGCCCTCGGTTTTTTGTCCCGATCGCCAACGTCAAATCAAACACTGACGCGCCTGGTTCCGTCCCCCGCAATGTCGCGGCATCGACCGCAGTCACCACCTGACCGGGCGAGACGTAGGCGGCAAGTTTTTCCAGCTCACGCCGAACCGAATAGAGCGATCCGCCACAGGCGTCTTTGAGCAAATCGATCGCATCGTCATTGAGGCGGATCCCAACCCGCTCAGCATCCTGTTTGAGCCAAGGAAGCCACTGCGCCTCTCTCAGAGGAGAACAATCGACCGTGACCGCGGCTTTTGTAAGGGCTTGGGTAAACTTGAGTCGCCCATCGAGTTTCGATGCGACAAAAATCACAGCGGTGGAGTCGTTCGGCGCCTTCAGATAAGGAAGGATCGCGTCGCATTCTCGGGCCGGAAGTTTATCGGCCGCTTTTACCACCACCATGCGCCGAGGCGCGAATACGGCGACCTCCGAGGCACAGGTGACAATCTCCGCCCCACTCACGTCGTCTCCATAGAACAGATCGCAATTAAAATCGCTCTCACCGTCTCCCAACAACGCGGACTTCAGCGCGCCGAGGGCCATATCGCGCAGCAAATCTTCCTCGCCGACCACCGCATAGAGCGGCGCGACCGTGCCTTGCGCAAGCTGCGCATTGAGCTGAGCATGAGAGAGCGCGGACGCCATAGGAGATATCCGATTTATTTGATGAGGTTGTCCACGTTGTCCGATGCCTGACGTGCAGGTGGCTTTGTCAGCTCTCCCGATTCCAACTGGAGCAGAAAGCGGGAGGCCAAGTCCTCAGCAACGAAGCGCCCGGCCTGCTCCAAGGCCCGGTTCTGCAGGACGCGGTTAAATTGCAAGTCCGGCGTCACGTAGAACTCCGAGGAGCCCTTCGCCACTTGTGTCCACACGACACGTTGCGTCCTGGTCTCCTCAACCTTCACGACCACGATCACCTCTGCACGGCTTTCGAGCGTGGTGGTCTGGCTGAAACTGAGCGTCGGAAGAAGAACCGAAAGAATTTGCCCGGACAGCACCAAATCAGCTGCCTCAGAATCTGCAACAACTTGGGCTCCACTGCCCGAGGAAAATTCATGCCGCAGATAGTTGGTATAGCGGGTTTCTAAATTCGGCTCAAACGTTCGGTTTTCCAACGTCCGGACGACCAGCCGTGGCGGCGGTGACGTGAACGAGGATACCGTGGCCGCTCCCCCAATCGTGGGCCCAGCCCCCTCCACACGAAATTGATAACCGCAAGCGCTGAGCGACAGGCTCAGCACCAAGTACACAGCACAAAGGCACAAGTAAAAATTTCCTGCGCATCCATTTTTACCTTTTAACTGTAAACTTCTTACCTGCCGCATCGGCTACACCACAAAGTTTATGAGCTTTTTCTCCACGCAGATCACTTTCTTGGGTTCGTTACCCTGCAGCCATTCCGCAATCTGCGCACGAGCCAGTTCTTTGATCTGTTCGGGAGTGGCGTCGGCGCCCACGTCGAGTTTGGCCCGCAACTTTCCATTTACCTGGATCGGAATGGTCAGACGGTCGCTGACGATCAGCCCAGGATCGAAGACCGGCCATGGCTGTTGAGAAACACTCGGTTGATGACCCAGCACCCCCCACAATTCTTCCGCCAGATGAGGGGCGAAGGGTGCCAGAAGAAGAACAAAGGGCTCAAGCAAGGTCCGAGAACGCTGCTCGGCCTTCGTCATCTCGTTCGTAAACACCATCATCTGGGAGATCGCCGTATTGAATCGCAATCCTTCGATGTCCTCGGTCACCTTCTTGATCGTCTGGTGGAGCACACGTCGGTGTTCGAGCGTAGGAACTATGTCCATCACAGCACTCGACAATCGGCCCTCTTCATTCACCATGAGCCGCCACGCCCGTTCGAGAAACCGTGTGACCCCTTCCACGCCCCTCGTACTCCAAGGCTTCACGGCCTCCAGCGGGCCCATGAACATTTCGTAGAGCCGCACCGCATCAGCCCCGAATTGGTCCATCATCTCATCAGGATTCACGACATTGCCGCGGGATTTCGACATCTTCTGGTTGTCTTCCCCTAGAACCATCCCCTGATGCACCAGCTTTTTGAATGGCTCCGGCGTGCTGACGACTCCGATATCGAACAATACCTTGTGCCAAAACCGCGCATAGAGCAGATGCAGCACGGCATGTTCGCTGCCACCGATATAGAGATCCACCGGCATCCAATAGCGCTCCTGTGCAGGATCAACGAGCTGCTTCTGATTCTTCGGATCGATAAACCTCAAATAATACCAACAGGAGCCGGCCCACTGAGGCATCGTGTTGGTTTCTCGACGAGCCGCTGCACCGCTGATCGGGTCGGTGGTCGTCAGCCAGTCGGTGAGATTCGCAAGAGGGCTTTCGCCGCCCCCGGACGGTTTGAAGTTGTTGGTCTCCGGCAACAATAGCGGTAACTGCTCTTCAGGAAGTGGAAGGGCCTGGCCATCAACCCACACAATCGGAAAGGGCTCTCCCCAATACCGCTGGCGCGCAAAGAGCCAATCCCGCAACTTATAGTTTACGGCCTTGCGACCCTTGCCCCGCGATTCTAACCAAGCCGTGA
>ERZ1292625.51-Hain-H41-01um-R1-51-length-192306-cov-32_pt1 | contig 135379 bp, 133 predicted proteins | sample MGYA00564400_ERZ1292625 | MGnify/ENA primary metagenome ERZ1292625 (study PRJEB36523, sample SAMEA6512639) | groundwater metagenome | collected 2019-01-08 | study: AquaDiva: Metagenomics assemblies of 32 groundwater samples | reverse complement strand
ACGTGACCGTGGGGCCGGTCACCAGGGGGCTTGCAATGTTCGACACAAGCGTCACACCGGTGACGGGAGCGGTAGTCACTAGGGAGTATAAAGCAGTATTCGACGCCTCGGTTGCTGCCACCGAGCCTACGTTACGCACATCCACCCGCACATAATACGATCCCGCAGGGGCTGCGGCAGTGGGCCATGTCCAGGTATTCTTCGTTGAATAGCCTTGAACCACTTCCACCACCGAGCTCGACGTGAGGCGGCGAATGAACTGGTACTCGTATGACCCTGATCCGCCGCTGCCCATGGCCGTGAACGTGACCGTGGGGCCGGTCACCAGGGGGCTTGCAATGTTCGACACAAGCGTCACGCCGGTGGCGGGAGCACAGGTTCTCGAGCCGTTCAGTTTATAGATACCGGCCTGGCCATTGTACGACTGCTTAAATATGACCTCTCCACAGTTCGTGAGATCAGCATCATAGTAATGTCCTATTGCAGGGCATGCCGTGGCAAGCAGACCGCGTGTGCTCGAATAGAGCCGCTGCTCTGACCCCAGTTCCGCTTCGTTCCAGACCACCTCGCCTGAGTCATTGATCGCCGGAGAATCGTGCTGCGCAGTGCCTGAGGTGACGGCTACAGGCGTCGAGCTTCCGGCATCAAGACGATATATCTGACCGACGAGGCTGGCATTATAAGCGCTCCACACGATATCACCCCTCTTGTTCATGTCAAGATCGTAGATGCCATATGGAGAACGCTGAAAGAGAACTCCCCGGGTTGTGGAAAATATCTCCGAAAAATTATCCATCTGTTTGAACTGCGACCAGACGATCTCCCGATTGTCGTTGATCACCGGTGTGAAATGGCCGTCATAGCCGTCGCCTGAGGTTGTCAGGGCCTCCGGCGTCGTCGAACCGGCGTAGAGCACATAGATCTGGCTACGCGTCTGGTCATACTGTGCCCATACGACATCGCCGAGATTATTGATCGACGGAGATTGGTGGTAAGTTGCCCCGGACGTCAACTGCCCGCGCCAATTGGAATGGATCTGCGGATTCCCGGATGCGTCATCATATGCATATACCAATTCTCCCTGGTCATTTATGCTTTGGCCATTGGTCATCTGTGACCGGGGAGCGACCAGCTCCTGGGAGCAGGTCGGCATAGCTTGTCCGAAGGTTACCGTCACCTCCTTCGCTTGATCCATCAGGACCGTACAGTCCCCGGTCGAACCGCTGCATGCCCCGCTCCAGCCTGTAAACACCATCATCGGATCAGCCCAGGCATGTAGCGTAACCTGGGTACCGTAGTCGTAGGTTTGGCTGCAGTTTGGTCCGCAAAGATCACCAGGCGGATTGATCATAACCATACCAGTTCCCGACCCCGCTATCTGCACGGTAAGCGTGTGTTGGCTCACCATAAGCACCGGGAAACACGCCTTATCCGCGTCCATGGTCACCACGCCATCGAGACAGTCCTGATCACCCGCGAATCCAGCCAGCGCCCATCCTGTAGCCGGCGCAAAGGAAAGTGCCACCTGAGTCCCATGGGTATATGTTTCAGTACAATCGGAGCCGCAATTGATCCCTGGCGGCGAGCTTGTGATGGTGCCCCGCTCTGGATAATAGTTCTCCACAGTCAAGGTGCGGCCGACGAGTGAAAAGGTGATGGTGCAGTTCTTATTTCCATTCATGACGATGGGAAAGACATCGCACCCCGGATCACCCGATATGCTCGACGCATACGAGCCGGGAGATGGCGCGAATGATAAGAACACCTCGGCACCCGTCTGATACACCTCGCTGCAGTCAACACCACATGAGATGCCCGCGGGTATGCTCGTCACATCACCGCTGCCATTCCCGGATTTAGAAACGGTAAGTGTGGCTGGCTCCGCGAACACGATGCTGGCGCTGTGGGCGGGAGACCAGTTGCCGTCGCCGTACCTGAACTGGGCCGTGACGGTCTTGAGCCCGGAGCCGTTGCCAAGGGACCATGATTTCAAGCCCAGGAAGGGCTCCAAGGCCGACCAGCCGCCGGCGTCGTTGCTGAAGCGCATCGCGACGCATTCCCCAAACATACTATCGCAGGACAGGGAAAGCGCCACGGTCTGCGCATAGGTCGTGGCCACGCCGTTGTTGATCATGATCGGAGGCTGCGGGTCGTTCCATGCCCGGTACAGCCTCATGGTTATTCCCGCGAACCAGCTGGTATCCGCCCATAGGGACGCCCCGCCTCCATCGGTCAGGGGCTGGCCCGTTGACTGGTTGCATTGCTGCAGGCGCGCGTAATTGTAGTACGCTTTCGGCACGCCCCATCCGTCGTTCCATGAGCCCGGACCGGACTCTGCGACATAGTAGTACGTCCAATTGAGAAAGACATAGTTCCCGGGCGCGAGGGGGGCGTTCTGGCCCGCATACCAATCGATCCTTCCCTGCGCGGAAGGATCGCGGGCATGCACTTTCCAGCCCGCCGGAGGGGCGACCGGCCAGGTCGAGAAATGCTCGATCGTTCTGCCGACCATGTTCGTCAGGTCGGGATACGTGCCAAGCGGCTGACCGGTGATCTGGTCGCAGTTGCTCAGATGGACGGAGTTAAAGAAAAGAGCGGGCTCGCTCCAGGAACCAGAGGCGCATGCCTCGACGAGATAATAGGTCCCGCTGATCAGCACATAGGTATTCGGCGCCAGGACAGTATGCTGGCCCGCGTACCAATCGACGTTGGATGTTCCCCCCGCCATGACGCTGTGAACGTACCAACCCGCCAGGGGATCGATCGTGTAGGTCTGTTCCCTGATGGTCTCCTGCTGCAATACATTGTCGACCGAGTAGAAGCGTAAAACGTCAGAAGAAGAGAAGGTGATCGGAACAGAATAGGACGTGAACGATGAGCACCCCGCTCCGATGCAGAAATAGGTTTGTCCGCAGCCCGATCCGACGCTGTCATAGCAATACAGCGTTACCGTGACCGGCGCGATATAGGCCCCGCCGGGAGGCATTGCCGTGGTCACGGGGGGGGTCGTATCGGTCACCTCAACGACACGGACCCGGTTGTTGCCCGAATCGGCAACATGCATCCCGCCGTTTTGATCGGCCGCAACACCCCAGGGCATATCAAGCTTCGCCGCGGTCGCTGCCCCTCCATCGTCCGAGAAGCCCGCAGTGCCTGTGCCGGCGACGGACGTCAATGGTCCGCCGGGCGGCGATTTCATGATCTTGTTCTCCGACGGGCAGGCCATATACACCGTGTCGGTAAGCGGTGCGGACACGCCCCGCGCGCTGCTGCAAGAAGGTACCGAGACAAGTCCCGTCCCTCCGTCCTTGTACACACCGTAGTTCTGCGTCGAGACAAACAGCGTTCCCGAGGGATCGAGGGCCAGGCCATAGGGTTGTCCGATCGAGTAAGCCGTCGAGATGGCACCCGCAGCATCGATCTTTCTGATGGCGTTATTGGTCGCGTCGGCAATGAAAACCTCACCTGATGCGCTCACCACCACGCCGGTCGGAGCGTTGAGCAAGGCATCCGCAGCAGGACCGCCATCACCCAGATAGCCCGGCATGGAGTAACCCGTGACCGTCGAGATGATCCCGTTCGTGTCTATTTTCCGGACCCGGTCGTTCATCGTGTCGGCAATAAAGATGTTGCCCGCAGTATCGACGAAAATGCCGCTGGGATAGAACAGGCAGGCGTCTATCGCCGGACCGCCGTCACCACAGAAATCGCCGTATCCGTTCCCCGCGACGGTCGCGGTCACACCGGTGGCCAGGACCTTCAGGATCCGGTGGTTATAGGTATCGGCGACATACACCTCGCCAGCCGGCGTCATATGCACAGCCCGCGGCAGATACAGACCGTCAGGCATGTTCGTGCTGCCGCTGCCGGCAGCGGTATGGATATCGCCTGGCGCCGCCAACGCCGGTTGCACGAGCATGACGCCCATGAACAGCATCACACCCAAGAGAATGATAGTTCGTATAAGTCTAAATGATCTGCTCATGAATCCATTCCTCCAATGAAAAGAGCGTTTTCAAGATAAACGCGCTTAATACCGCATGTATCGCGAGACTACAGGGCCGTCCAAACAACGCTGGCCGGGGCCGTACCGAGGCAAGGAACCACCCCTCCCCTGCCGTCAATGTCGCTATAGCTGCTGGCAAGTGCCGCCGGTACGGCTGTACTAGCCATCGGAGCGCCAATCGGACCATTGATCCAGTAGACCTCGCGGGTATCGGAATCCATGGCGAAGCAGCGGTCGCCTGCAGCGTTCTTGCTGCCCATGGTGTAGCTGGCGCCCATCGCGGACGTATTGATAACTACGCCCACATTATTCGACACACTTAGGGTAAGCGTTGTGCTGGCGCTCGGCGCGGTCCCGTTTATCCAGCCCTGACCAATGGTGACCTGAGGAGTAGGAGTATTAGAGGTGATCACCGCACCGGTACCAGAAAATCCGAAAGGCATGGATGAAGCATACACCCCCCAATTGGCAAAGAACATTTTCTCCGCTGCCGCAGCGTTCCTTAAGTCAGCCGATGCGGTCGCATTGACCCCCTGCAGGTTGTAAGCCTGCAGCTGGGACCCTGTCACGACCACCAGGACAGCGATGAGGGCCACCACCACAAGGAGTTCGACGAGCGAAAAACCTTCATTATAATGCTTGAACATTGCAATACCTCCCGACATGGTCTATTGGAAAAGTGTTCGGCAAGCCCGGGGACAGAAATTGGGCAAAAGATGCGGAAAGTATAGACTTGAAGCGACGGAGAGTCAATCACCGTTTGACAAAATAGCGGGGTATTTTTAGGGTAGGAAGAATAGTGACAGAAGACCGACTATTGCAACTTAACGCAACTGTGCTCTGGCGTTATAAGGCCTTTATTTCAGGAGAACTCTTCTTGGTGCCTTCAACCTGCAGCTCCTCGAAGGCCGTCATGGCGGCCATGGAGCCGTGGGCGACGGCAACGACGATCTGCTTCGGCGCACCGGTAATGTCGCCGGCGGCGTAGACATGGGGCATGGATGTCCTCATCGTGGCGAGGTCGGTCTTGATGTAGCCCTGACTATCAAGGTCGAGTTTCAGCTGCATTGCTACCTCGTTGTTCGGAATGTAGCCGATGCCGACGAACACGCCGTCAATAGCCATCTCCTTGATCGTCTTCGTCGTCTTGTCCTCGATCTTGACCGCTCGCACGACCTTGTCCCCTGTGATCTCCCGCACCTCGCTGTTCCAGAGCACCGGGATGCCCGTCTGCTTAAGGCTCTCCTGGAGCCGCGCCTCGGCGCGGAGGCTGTCCCGCCAATGGACCAGCGTGACCTGCGCGCCGAGATTGTGCAGGTAGAGGGCATCGGTGACCGCCGTGTTCCCGCCTCCGACCACGACCACCTTCTTGCCGTCCTTGAAGAAGTAGCCGTCGCACGTGGCGCAGTAGCTCACTCCCCTGCCGTAGAACCTCTGGGCGCCCGGCGCGGCCAGGGCCCGGCTGCCCACGCCCGTCGCGAGGAGCAGCCCCCGGGAGATATAGATGGCGCGATTGGTCTTGAGGTAGATCCTGCCGTCATGCTTGTCCCGCGCCGCTTCGGTCACGTATTCCCCCACGTGGATATCGGCATACTGCGCCGCCTGCTGGGAAATGAGGTCCACGAGGCTCTTGCCGCCCACGCGCATGAACCCGGGATAGTTCTCCACCACCGGCGTGATCGCCACCTGGCCGCCCAGGTTCGACTTTTCGATGACGACGCAGGAAAGGCCGGCGCGCGCCGCGTAGATCGCGGCCGTGAGGCCCGCGGGCCCGCCGCCGATGATGACCAGGTCCTTTTCCTGGGGCTCCCCGGAGATCTGCACGGAGGCCGTCTGCGGCTCCTTGAGCGTGAGCAGGGACTCGATGAACTGCGGCTCGGGCTGGAGCCCGGCCCCGGTGAAGATCGTGTTCACGAAGGTCTGGGGCACGGTCAGGGAACCGAGGTTCTCGGCAAGATCGTGGTTCTCGTAGATCTCGATGACGTCGGCCGAGATGAGGTCCGGCCTCGCGACGGCGGAAGCGAACGCGGCAAGGACCTGCTGCGGACAGTAGGGGCAGGTGGGGCTGATAAAGACCTGGATATCGCGCTTCTCGTGGAGCTCGGATAGCCGGATGCGGGAATCCTCGGACAGCATGGTCGTCCCGCTCGATGCCATCTGCAAAGCGGCAAGCATGGACCGGCCTTCTTCTCCCATGGGCGCCCCGGTGAAGCGGATGCGGTACCGGTCGGGCGCGATAAGCACCGTCGGGGTCCGCGTCACCTTCCTCTTCATGGATTGCGCGTCGCCGATGGTATGATAGGTGACCTTCAGCCTGTCGGACAGACCGGCGAGGGACCGGACCAGGGAAATCGTGAAGTCGTTGAACTTGTCATTGATACCGGCAAGCGTGAAGACCTCGACGGACACATCATCCTTGAACTTATCGAAGACCATTTCTTTGATGGTCTGCTTCACATCCTCGGGAATAAGTTCCTGTTGTTCGGCCATGCAATGAACCTCGTTCAGAGTTCAGACAGCAGATGATCAGACTGCGGACAGAAGCACGTACGACAGAATATCATAGCGTTTCCTTCATACAGTCTGCTGTCTGTTGTCTGGGAGCTGGTGTCTGTTATTTTATCCGGTTCGATATCGCCTTGAATTCAGGCGTTCCCGCCACGCCGAGAAGCTGGAACAGGACCGTCTCGGTGTTGGTCAGGACGCCGCCTGCGTCGCGGATGAGTTCCACTCCCGACCTCCAGTTGGCCTTGGTCCTGGAGCACACGGCGTCCACCACGAGGTGCACATCGAAGCCGCCCTTGATGAGCCCCAGGCTGGTCTGCAGCACGCAGATATGGGTCTCCATGCCGGTCACGATGATCTGTTTCCTGCCCAACCGCTTGATATGCTCGTTGAAGGCCGCCTCACCGCAGCAATTGAACGAGACCTTCTCGATCGGCAGATACAACGGAAGAGAGGATTGGATCTCGGGCACGGTCCTGCCGAGGCCCTTTGGGTATTGTTCGGTGACCATGATCGGAAACTTCTGCATCCTGGCAAGCTCGACCAGGTGCAGCGTGTTCTTCACGACCTGGTCCTTCCTGTCCATCACCACGGCAAGCCGCTCCTGGATATCGATGATCAGAAGCGCCGCGTTGTTCTTGTCCAATATGAACTTATCCACCGACATGAGTGTCCCTCCCCTATAGTAAAATCTCAGTATTCGACACGGTGCCAGAAGTAGGCGCTTCTAAGCGACACGGAGACGGGGAGACACGGAGAAAAAGCAAGATACTGATTAATCCGCATTCCGCAATCCGAAATCCGCGATCACGACCGGCGACCGCCGGTCGTTACACCCCTCAAGAACCGCCGTAGCCGACCGAGACCTTGTCGCCTTCAACGATCACCGGCACCTTGCGCTGTCCCTTGGAGTAGGTGAGCATCTCATCGAGCCTTGATTGGTCCTGTTTTACATCAACGTAGACAGCCTTGTTCCCGTAGGCCTCACGGGCCTTGTCCGTGTACGGTCAGCCGGCTTTCCCGAAGATCGTGATCTTGTCCGCCATGGTTTTGCCTCCCTTCTTTTCCCGGTGGTCATTCCCGGGCCGTTCTGATAAAATTGTATCACAGGTGCCGTTTAGGACCAACTAAATTCCGTTGTTCGCTTCGATACAGGAACAAAGCACCGATCCTTCATGTCTAATATTCCGACAGAGAACAGCTCAGGCGCCCTTGACGCCGATGCATCCCTTGTCGCCTTGTCTCAACAGGGCGACCTGTCCGCGTTCGAGGCCCTGGTGGCAAAATACCAGAAGCGGATGCTGAACATCGCCTTCCGTTTCCTGGGCGATCACGACGACGCCTGCGAGGTCGTGCAGGATGCGTTCGTCTCGGCATACCGGAACCTGAGGGGCTTCCGTGCTGAAGCGAAGTTCTCGACCTGGCTCACGGCGATCACCATGAACCTGTCGAGGAACCGGCTGAAGCGGATGAAGCTGCACCAGGCACGGGTCCCGGTCTCGCTCGACGCGCCGATCCGGACGGATGACGGCGAAATGATGCCCGATCCGCCTTCCGGCGAGCCCTCGGTCCTGGACCGGATGGAAAAGCGCGATGTACAGGCAAAGGTCCAGGACTGCATCAAGGCGCTTGAGCCGGACTTCCGCGAGGTCCTGGTCCTTCGTGACCTGCAGGATTATTCCTACGAAGAGATCGGCGGCATGCTGAAGGTCGCCGCGGGCACGGTCAAGTCACGGCTCTTCCGTGCGCGAGAATCGGTGAAGGATTGTTTGAAGAAGTCCATGGGAGACCTCCTATGAAACACGAAGAGATGCGCCATAAATTATCGGAATTCATCGACGGCGCGGTCACGCCCGGTGAAAAGGAAACCATCGAACTACATTTGAAGACCTGTACCGAATGCTCGGACGCGCTGCGCGAACTACGCAAGACAATCGAACATATCCATGCGGTCGAGGAGGTGGAATCCCCGGCCTGGATGACGCAGAAGATCATGGCAAAGGTGCGGGCTGAACAGGAAGCGAAGACGGGCCTCTGGCAGCGAGTCTTTGCTCCCTTCCTCAGGCAGTTCCCGGTTCAGGCCGTGGCTGTCCTGTTCCTGTCGGTCACAGCTTTCTACCTATATACAACCATGCATCCGACAAAAAAATATGCAGAAGCCCCGATAGAGCGATTCGCGAAACGGGAGGCAGATGACGCATCGCGTGCTGCACCTAAGCATAAGGCTCCCGAGATCGCTGAACGCCGCGAGAAGAAGGTCGCGCAGGTGCCAGACTACAAGTCCCTGGACATGAAATACGAATACGAAAAACCTGCACCTCCGTTGCCTGCAGCACCTGGCGTAGAGGCTGTTGCGACCCGCGAGGAACCGGCTGCATTAGCGCCAGCACCGGCAAGGCGGGAAGCGACAATACCTGTTAAGGATGAGGCCGATCTTGAGAAACGTGCTTTTGCTCTAAAGGCTAAGAAATCTGCCGCGCCTTTCCAAATGGCTGAGCAGGCGGCACAAAAAAGTTCATCGAGCGATGCACTCTCGTTAAAGCCACAAGAAGCCGCCTCCAGAAAAAAGCAAGACAAGGCAGCTGCGGATGTACATTATTCCCTTGCCAGCAATGATATTTCTGCTGCTATATCGAAAGTCCGCTTAATCATCCGCGACCTCGAAGGAGCAGTGATCAAACATGATGTAGTTACAAATGCTCAGGTGCTGACAGTGTCCCTTGATTCAAAAAAATTCGCTCTATTCACAGAAAAATTGAAAACCATCGACAAGAAAGCCTGGTCGCCAGATTCACTATTTCCTCTTAGAGAAGGTCCTTGGATTATAGAAATAATGATTGTTGGAAATAATCCACCAAGCAGGTAACCTTTGTTCACCGTACGAGAAGGTTACTATGATGATACAGCAGTTTACACACAACTTAGTCCTGTCATCCCCGGGCGCCTTGATCAGGAATCCAGATATAAATATTGATCCTGGATTCCCGCTTTTGCGGGAATGACGGCTAAAATATCCGGGAACTTTCCGGAACCTCCATTGTCCAATTTCCTAGAGGGCCGGTACAATGCGACGGACGCCTAAACAGCGTAATATGGTAGCTCACAATAATACCTGTTGCATTATTCTCCCTCCGGTGGTATACGTGTTATACTTTGCTCGTGCCGGTCCGTAGCTTCCCTATTCCCATGAATGAACGTGAACTGACCAGAGAACAGCTCGCCGCAGAGCTCCAGAAAATGCGAAAACGCATCGCCGAACTGGAGCACCTGGAGCGTCTTCACGCCCGCGCTCAGAACGACCTCCGGCGGAGCGAGGACAGGTTCCGCTCCCTCGTGGATTCCACCGACGACTCGATCTATGTCGTGGATGAGAAGTGCAACTACCTGTTCATGAACAAAAAGCATCTGTCGCGCCTCGGCTTCCCTTCGGAGGACCAGGTCACCGGCAAGAACTACCGCGACTTTCATTCGGCCGCCGAGACCGAAGATTTCCAGACCAGCATCGATGCGGTCTTCCGAAGCGGCAGGTCGCTCCATCACGAGTACCAGGCGGAGCGGGACCGGAAGTTCTTCCTTCGGACGCTCAGTCCTGTCCGGGACGCGTCGAACGCCGTCACCGCCGTCACGGCCATCTCGAAGGAGATCACGGACCGAAAACAGATGGAGGAGCAGCTGCGCTCCTTGTCCCTTACCGACGAGCTCACCGGCCTGCATAACCGGCGTGGATTCTTCACGCTCGTGCAGCAGGAGCTCCGCATGGCCAATCGGCTTGGCAAGGACGCGCTGATCTTCTCCGTGGACATGGACGAGCTCAAGGTCATCAACGACACCTTCGGCCACCAGGCGGGCGACCAGGCCATCCGGGGAGCCGCGGACATGATCCGCCGGAACTTCCGGGAATATGACATCATCGCCCGCATCGGAGGCGACGAGTTCGTCGTTTTCATCATTGAGTACGTGCCCATCGATCCCGACCTGCTGGCCCGCCGTCTGCAGGACATCATGAACATCTACAACTCCCAGGGATCCAATCCCTACACCCTCTCCCTCAGCATCGGCTGGTCCCGCTACGACCCGGGAAATCCCGTCCCGATCGAAGTGCTGATGCACGAGGCGGACCGGCACATGTATGAGCGCAAGCGCGCCCGCGTCAGGACGCCCTGACCTTCTCTGACGCCCCTCGTTCTCCCCCGCCCGATCCCTTCTGAACAGCAATGCGCACGTTGTCCTGAAGCGAAGTTGCCCGGTCAACTTCCCGGGAACTTTTCAGGAACCTCCCTTGTCCAATGGCCCAGAAGGCGGGAACCGGGCATCACCCGCCTCCCCTGGGGCAGCACCCCGACAACAGGAGGTTCACCATGGTTATCCGGTTCCTTTCTTTGCTGTTGGCTTTAGCGATCATCTTGACAGGAAGCGGTCCCGCTCTCGCCGCGCTGGCGCCTGCCGACAAGGCGGCGCCCGTCACCAGCACCCTTGACGACCAGCGATCCGTCAGCCTCACCATCTATAACGTCAATCTCGGCCTCGTGAAGGACCTGCGCCAGATCAAACTGCCGAAGGGTGTGGGCGAATTGCGGTTCATGGATGTCGCGTCCCAGATCATCCCGACGAGCGTACACATCAAGTCACTCGGCAATCCCGACAGCCTTCTCGTCCTGGAGCAGAACTACGAATACGATCTCCTGAATCCCCAGAAGCTCCTCGACAAATACGTGGGCAAGGAAGTGAAGCTCTTCACGAGGAATCCCTACACGGAGCGAGAGGAGCTCGTGACCGCGACGCTGCTGTCGAACAACGGCGGACCGATCTTCAAGATCGGCGACGATATAACCTATGGCCATCCGGGACGAATCATCTTTCCCGGCGTTCCCGAGAACCTCATGGCAAAGCCCACGCTCGTCTGGCTTGCCGAGAACGGCCTCCTGAACGGCCAGAAGGTTGAAGCATCCTACCTCACGAACGGTATCAACTGGCGGTCCGATTATGTGGTCACGCTGAACGACAAGGACGACAAGGCGGACCTTTCCGGATGGGTGACCATTGACAACAAGAGCGGCGCGACCTACAAGAACGCGAAGCTCAAGCTCGTTGCCGGCGACGTGAACCGGGCAAAGGACAAGCAGGAATATGAGGGAAAGATGCTGCGCGCCGCCAAAATGGCCGTTGGCGAAGCCGCTGCGCCCCAGTTCAAGGAGGACTCGTTCTTTGAGTACCATATCTACACACTCCAGCGGACCGCCACGGTCAAGGACAACCAGACCAAGCAGATAAGCCTGGTGCAGGCTGAGGACATCCCGGTGAAAAAAGAATTCATCTTTCGGGGAGCGCCGTACTATTATTACGGCCAGTATGGTGAGATAGCTACGAACCAGAAGATCGGCGTATTCGTCGAGATCGACAACCGCAAAGACAACCACCTCGGCATGCCGCTCCCGAAGGGCACGATCCGGGTCTACAAGCATGACAGCGAAGGCAGCCTTCAGTTCGTGGGTGAGGACTCCATCGACCACACGCCGGAGAAAGAAAAGGTCAGGATCAGGCTCGGCGACGCCTTTGATGTGAAAGGCGGACGAAAGATGACGGAATGGAAAAAGCTCATGTTCAACCGCTACGAGGCGGCCTACGAGATATCCCTCCGGAACCATAAGAAAGAAGATATTGTCGTAAAGGTGGTTGAGCCGATACCGGGCGACTGGACCATGGTCGAATCCTCGCATGAATATACAAAGAGCGAGGCATTCACCGCCGAGTTCCTGGTGCCGGTCCCGAAGGACGGCGAGACGAAGATGACGTACCGGGTGAGGATGAGATATTGATCGGCTTGGTAAACTAAATTCATGCGAGGTTGCGGGTGCGACAGGGTCTGTGCGTTCCCTGCCGTCGATCCGCGCCTCGCTCTTGTATTCTTTTCTGTTTCAACTTCACGCAACAACTTCAGAGTGACAAGCAGTTTGTGTAACTATATTGCAATTTTTTGAATACCCCCTTATAATAATACTACAAATATATTCATCCTCCCTTTGAGCATCCGGCCGAAGAGGGTCTTTATGCTTTCTGAAAACTGCTGAACAACCTCATGGATATTTCGGCCGCACACAAAAAAACTCCACCCGGCAGGATCAGCCCCCTCAAGATCTCGCTCATCTACGCTTTGGCCGGCTGTCTGTGGATCCTCTGTTCCGACCGGGCGCTTGTAGCGCTGTTCTCTGATCAGCATACGTTTGTCCGCATGCAGACCTATAAAGGCTGGTTCTTCATCATCAGCACCGCCGCAGTTCTCTACTGGTATATCCGCAGGCAGGTTTCCCTTCATCAGCAGGCACACAAGACCCTGGTAAGCACTCTCCATGATCTCGAGCACGAGAAATCGCGCTTTGAAGCCATTGTCGCCGCCATGGGCGAGGGGATCAGCATTCAGGACCGGGACTTCCGGGTGCTGTACCAGAACCAGCGCCACAAGGACATCGTCGGTGGCGACCGGGCCGGGGAATACTGTTACCAGGCCTACCAGCGACGTGACCAGGTCTGCCCCGGCTGCCATGTGGCGCTGTCCTTTCAGGACGGCAAGGTCCACCGGGCCGAGCAAAAGCGGTTCACGGAACAGGGAATGGTCCATTACGAGATCATCGCCTCTCCGCTCATGGACCGGTCGGGAAACGTTATCGCAGGGATAGAAATGGTGCGGGACATCACGGCGCGCATGAAGGCCGAAGAGGCGCTCCGGGCATCGGAGAAGAATTACCGCGATCTTGTGGACAATGCCCTCGTGGGGATCTATCGCACCAGCCTTTCCGGCGAGCTCCTGTACGCAAATGAGGCCATGGCAACGATGTTCGAATTTCCGTCACCGGAGGCGCTCCAGGCGGAGGGAGTGCTGATGCGCTACCGGAACCCCTCTGACCGTGCGGTCGTGCTCCAGCGCCTTCGCGACCATGGGTCCCTCCAGGACTTCGAGCTTGATCTGCTCACCCGGACCGGACAGACCCGTCATGTCCTGCTGAGCGGGTCCCTGGAAGGCGGCATCATCTCGGGAATGATACTGGACATTACGGACAGCAGGAAGGTCGCGGAAATGAACAGGGACATCCTGCAGGCGGTGGACGAGGCCTTCATTGTCATCGACCGGGATTTCCGCGTGGTTTCGGCGAACCATGCCTACGCCGACCAGGTGCGGATGCCGGTCGATGCGATCATCGGAAAGCACTGCTACGAGATCTCCCACAAGATACAGAAGCCCTGCTACGAAGCAGGTGAAGAGTGCGCCGTGAAGCAGGCCTACGAAACGGGCGCGTCCCATGCCGCGTTGCACACCCACCGGGACAGCGCCGGGAACTATGTGTACGTGGAGACGAAATCGTTCCCCATGAAGGACTCGAACGGCAACGTCGTCTCGGTCATCGAGACCATCAACAACATCACTGCGAAGCGGAACCTCGAGGACCAGCTCCGCCATGCGCTCAAGATGGAGGCCGTCGGGACCCTTACGGGCGGCATTGCCCACGACTTCAACAATATCCTGACCGCCATCCTGGGCTACACCAGCATCCTCAAGATGCAGGCCCGGGAGGGCAGGCAATCTCCGGAGATCATCGAGAATCTTCTCGCGGCGGCGAACAGGGCCGCAAGCCTCACGAAAAGCCTCCTTACCTTCAGCAGAAAGCAAAAGATCGAGAATCGGCCGTTCAACCTGAATGATACCGTCCGGAGCATGGAGAAGCTGCTGCTCAGGGTCATCGGCGAAGACATCGAGCTCGTGACCATGCTCGCCGACGGAGAGCAGCGGGTCCTGGGAGATACGGGGCAGATCGAGCAGGTACTGATGAACCTCTGCACCAATGCACGGGACGCCATGACCGACGGCGGGATCCTGACCATTTCAACGATGCGGCAGGAGCTTGATCGTGACCGTGCCCAGACGCTCGGCCTCAAAGAACAGGGCAGCTACATCGTGCTCTCCATATCGGACACCGGCATGGGAATGGACGACGACACGCGGGGGAAGATCTTTGATCCCTTCTTTACGACCAAGGAGGTCGGCAAGGGCACGGGGCTCGGACTTTCGATCGTCTACGGGATCGTCAAGCAGCACCAGGGGAATATCATCGTCACCAGCACGCGAGGGAAGGGTACGACCTTCACGATCTATTTTCCCGAGATCGAGGCGTCGATCAGCGAGCAGCGTGCGCCGATGGCTGCGGCCCTCGCCCGCGGCTCGGAGACCATTCTGCTTGCCGAGGACAGCAAGGAAGTGCGGGACCTCACGCGGGACGCCCTTGTCGCGGCGGGATACACGGTCATCGAGGCAGTAGACGGGGAGGACGCGCTGGAAAAATATATCGCGAACCGGGCCGAGATCGGGATGCTCATCCTCGATGTGATCATGCCGAAGAAGAACGGCAAGGCGGTCCATGGCGAGATCCGGCAGATGGCTCCGGACATCAAGGTGCTGTTCATCAGCGGATACACCGCGGACTATCTCGGCAGAAAAGGGGTCATTGACAGCTCAACGACGCTGCTCTCGAAACCATTCCTCCCCGAAGACCTCCTCCGGAAGGTCGACGAGGTCCTTCATATGACCGGCGCGAACTGACCGCTCGGCCGCCCTGCTTCGCCGCCGTTCCCCGGAACGCAGACACAGCAGTTGACACGGATAGATGCGGGAAAAGATCGGATCCATTGTTGAGGGAACGCCGCTCAGTGGACAAGGTCTGCGCGAAGGAATAGTTCGGCTGTGCAGCCGTTATCTGCAGTCGATCCGTTTCTTCTGTGTCCACGTGCCCTTGCTGTGCTGCTCGCTTCGGACCGCATGTCCGGCCCCCCGCTCACCGTTACATCCATTTTTTCCGCTTGAAGTAGAAACCCATGGCGATCCCAATCCCGGCCATGATGACCCAGGCAAAGAGGTACCCGTATTTCCATTCGAGCTCGGGCATGTGCTTGAAGTTCATGCCGTAGACCCCGGCAAGGAACGTGAGCGGCATGAAGATCGTGGCGATGATGGTCAGGACCTTCATGATCTCGTTCATCCGGTTGCTGACGCTCGAGAGATACAGGTCGAGCATGGTAGAAAGCATGTCGCGGTAGATCTCCACGCTGTCGATCGCCTGCACCACATGGTCGTATACGTCCCGCAGATAGGGGGCGGTCGCCTCCCGGATGAGCGGCGATTCCCGCCGCACCAGGGACGAGACGACCTCGCGGAGCGGCCATACCGCCTTGTGCAGGAACAGGAGCTCCCGCTTCAGCTGATAGATCTGTCCAACGACGGTCCTGCCGGGCCGGGCGATGAGCTCCTCCTCCAGCAGATCGATGCGTTCGCCGAGCTTTTCGAGGATCACAAAATAGCCGTCCACCAGCGCGTCCAGGAGCGAATAGGCAAGGTAGTCCACGCCCATTTTCCGGATTTTCCCCCTGCCTGCGCGCAGACGGTCGCGGATCAGGGGAAACACGTCGCCCTTGACGCCCTCCTGGAACGACAGCAGGAAGTTGTCTCCCACGATGAGGCTCACCTGCTCCGGAACGATCCGGCCGTCCTTCTCGTCATAGGTGAGCATTTTGAGGACCACGAAGAGATACTCGCTGTGATCCTCGACCTTGGGCCGCTGGACCACGCTCATCAGGTCCTCGGTCACCAGGCGGTGGAGGCCGAAGCACTCGCCGATCTTTTCCAGCATGGGTGGGTTGTGCACCCCGTCCACATTGATCCAGGTTGCCGTTGGCTTGGCCTTGTAGATCGCACATTCGTCCACCGAGTGCAGCGGGCGTTCCTCGAAGGTCTGCTCGTCGTAGTCAATGAGCGTGACCTCGACCTTCCCGAGCGCCTGCTCGCCCGTGTACACAAGCGACCCGGCGGGAAGCCCTACCTTCTTGGTTCTTCGCTTTGAAATTCTCGCCATGGTTGTCCGGACCTTTCTCTCCCCGAATGCGCGTCCCGTTCCTTCCGTCAGCGGAACTCGGCCAGCGTTCTTTCGAGCTTTCCCGTATTGAACTGCTCCTGCTTCACCAGCGGTTTGCCGCTGAGGACCGGAAAGCGCTCCTCAAAGGTCGGCCGGTCGTGCCGATAGATGATCCCGAGGGGAATCTTGTCGCCCCACTCGAGCGACCTCTGGAACGCGGCGTTTCGGTCCGCGGGATCGTGGTCCGGCCCGAGCTTGTAGACCCGCTGGCGGTACCACTCGTAGGTGTTTACCTTATTGAAGGAGACGCAGGGCTGAAGGATGTCCACGAGCGAGAATCCCTTGTGGTTGATCGCCTCTTTCACGATCGCCTTCAAGTGCTCGATATCACCGGCGAACGCCCGTGCGGCGAAGCTGCAGTCCAGCGCCACCGCGAGCGTCATGGGGCTGAACTGGCCGGAAATGACTCCGAAGGGCATGTTCTTCGTCACCGTGCCTTCGCCCGTCGTGGGTGAAGGCTGTCCCTTGGTCAGTCCGTATATCTGGTTGTCGTGGACGAACAGTTTTATGTTGATGTTCCGCCGCATTGCGGCCATAAGATGGTTGCCGCCCTCGCCATAACAGTCTCCGTCGCCGGTCGTGACGATGACCGGCATCTCGTGGTTCGCGAGCCGGATGCCTGCTGCGACGGGGAGCGCCCTGCCGTGGAGGCCGTTAAAGGTGTTCCCTTTCGTGTAGTGGGGGAACTTCGCGGCCTGACCGATGCCGGACACGAGCGTGTACCGGTGCGGTTCGATCCCCAGCTCCGCCATGGCGTCCCTGAAGGTCTTGAGGATGGGGAAGTTCCCGCATCCGGGGCACCATGCCGGGATTTGTCCTCGATACTCATCTGGCGTTGGCATGCTGTTTCTCCTGTTCGCAGAAGACCTTAAAACCTTTGAACACGAATTTCACGAATTGACGAATAGCACGAATAAATGCAACAACCATCGCGGCCTATTTCTTTTGTTTTTTGTCGTATTCGTGTCATTCGTCCCATTCGTGTCATTTGTGTTCGTGCCTATGCTTTCTACAGCTTCCTGATCAGCCCCTTCAGGTTCTTCACCAGCGACTCGACCGTGAACGGCCGGCCGTCATACTTGTTGAGCAGCGCGCCGAACTCGTAACCCGTCTCGGTCCTCATCAATCTCGCGAGCTGTCCCGTGGCGTTCTGCTCGACGCAGATGGAAAGCTGCGCCTTGGAGAGAAGCCTGAGGTAGTCGAATTTCTCCGTGCCGGGGAACGGTGTGAGCTCGCTGAAGTGCAGCAGGGCAATGCCGTAGTTCTTGGACAGCTCGTCCACGGCTTCCCGCAGGAGGCCGTACAGCGAACCCCAGCCGGTGATGACAATATCAGGATTGTGGTCCCCATAGAGGAACGGCGGGGCGATCTCTTCCTGCATGCGCGGCAGCTTCTTGAAGAGCCGTTTCTCCACCATGTTGACGCGGACAGCAGCGTCCTCGGTGATATGTCCTTCCTCATCGTGTTCGTCGCTGTCCGTCACCACCAGGTGCCTCGCGTCGCCGGGCACGGCCAGGGGGCTCACCCCGCTCTCCGTGTATGCGTGGCGCTTGTAGACGGCCCGTGCCTGGAACGCCTCCCCCCGGAGGCGATAGTCCGTCGTCCTGATCCGCTCGAGATCGAATCCCTTATAGGTCCACTGGGAATCGGAGAGATAGGTATCGAAAAGGATGAAGGCCGGAACCTGATACTTTTCGGCCAGATCAAAGGCCTTGTTCGTGAGAAAGAACGCCTGCTCGGGCGTGCCCGGCGCAAAGATGAACCGCGGGAACTCGCCGTGGCCCGCGTGCAGCACCATATGCAGCTCGCCCTGTTCGGTCCGGGTGGGAAGGCCTGTCGCCGGGCCCGGCCGCTGTCCCATGGCGATCACGATCGGTGTTTCCGTGATGGCGGCAAGGGAAACGCCCTCTACCATCAGGGCGAAACCGCCGCCCGACGTGCCGGTCATTGCGCGCACCCCCGCGAACGACGCGCCCAGCGCCATGTTGACGGCCGCGATCTCGTCCTCGGCCTGCTCCACGACCATGCCGTATTCCTTTTCCTTGCCCGCGAGATAGTTCATGATGCCTGTGGACGGCGTCATAGGATAGGCCGAGTAGAACTTTACCCCCGATGCCAGGGCGCCCAGGGCGATGGCCTCGGTCCCGCCGACCAGCATGCGCGGTTCGGCCTTCTCGACGGGAGCGACGGCAAAGCTGCATTTGAGACAACCCTTTACCGCGTGATCGTATCCCGCCAGCGCGGCGTTCTTGTTCGCGGTGATGACCTTCTCGCCCTTCTTTCCGAACGTGTCGGCAATGATCCCCATCAGGATGTCAAGCTCCATGCCGAGCATGCCGAGCACCGCGCCCGTGGCGACCGTGTTCGCCATGATCTTGTCGCCGCCGTGCTCGACGGCCAGCTTCGCGAACGGAATATCGAGGAATGCCTGCGTGTCATGTTTTTCCTTCAGGGCATCGGCGTCGTAGATGATCTGCCCGCGGGACGTAAGCTCCTGGGCGTGGAGCAGGATGCTTTCCTTGTCCAGGGCCACGATGATGTCCACCGCGTCCTTCGGCGCCATGACCGGCCGGTCGGAGAACCGTATCTGGTAGAAATTATGTCCGCCGCGGACCCGGGACTCGTATTCCTGGTTCGTAAAAACGTGATATCCGCCGCGGGAAAATACCCGGCCCAGCGTTTCGCCGATGGTCTGAATCCCCTGCCCTGCTTCACCGCCGACCTTGATCGTATAGTCCATAGACACCTCTATCTTTTTACGCCGCAATTTGATCCGGATAGACTAAACACGGACAGGTCATCTTTCTTCCAATTCCTCAAGCGTCAGGTCGCCGCTGCCCAAGAGGTGGAACAGCAGCACATACCCGCCGCAGGGAGACGCCGTTCCGCCGCTCAAGATAAAATCACAATCTGCCGCGCGGAAGGAGCAGGCCGCGCACACGCGTCCTTTCAGGCCTTCAATGGTCCTTGCATCAAGTGCCGCCGTTCGCCGGGGCTTATCCTGGGATACGTGCCTGCCCTTTTCAATGAGCCGATGGACAACGACATAACCCTGGCACGCAAGCTCTTCGTTCTTGCCCGGCTTGTAGTACTGACAGAAATTATGGCAGAGCGTTGTGTCCACCCTTCCTTTTTTTTCCCGAGGCATGAACACATTATAACAAAAATCGCGAAACCATCGTGTATAATTAATCCATGGCGTTTTCTCTGGCGAGACAGGCGTCGCTGAAATGGCTTGAGACCCCGTCGGTCTATCAGCTTGCCAAGGATGAGCTCTATGAGCTCGATGAGGACTCATTTCGCTTTCTCAGCTCCTGCGCATCCGAAGGCGGGTGTGAAAATAATGACAGCGCCTTCATCGATTATTGCCTGGATGAAGGTCTCCTGACGAGGGAACGGGTCACGGTCGCCCGCCCCGCGTTGAGACCCTCGCCGGACCCCTCGCTGCGCTACCTCGAGCTTCAGCTCACCAGCAAATGCAACCTCCGGTGCAGGCACTGCTATCTCGGCGACGTCAATGACCGCGAGCTGTCGACGGTCCAGGTCCGCTCGGTACTGAAGGATTTCGAGGAGATGCAGGGCCTTCGGGTCCTGCTTACGGGGGGCGAGCCGCTCCTTCACTCCCGGTTCGACGAGATCAATGAGATGCTTCCGGACCTGTACCTCAGAAAGGTGCTGTTCACGAACGGCGTGCTTCTGAAGAAGGATCTCCTGGTCCGGCTCAAGGTGCATGAGATCCAGGTGAGCATCGACGGGATGCAGAGCTCCCATGATGCGCTTCGCGGAAACGGGACCTATGATCTCGCCCTGAATGCGCTTCGCCGCGCTCTGGATGCCGGCTTCGAGGTCTCCGTATCGACCATGGTCCATCCCGGCAACCTCGGGGACTTTGACGCCATGGAAGAGCTCTTCAGGTCGCTGGGTGTCAAGGACTGGACCGTCGACGTCCCCTGCGTTGACGGAAGGCTGCGGGACAACCGCGAGCTCGCCGTAGCTCCCGAGATAGGCGGCAAGTATCTCGGCTACGGGTACGGTGGAGGCATGCATTCAACCGGCAGAGGGTACGCCTGCGGCCTCCATCTTATGGCGGTCCTGTACGATGGAACGGCGGCTAAATGCACATTTTACGGCGACCGCGCCGTTGGCTCCCTCAGCGAAGGCCTGCGAACCTGCTGGGAGCGCGTGCGGCCCATCCGGCTTGAGAGCCTCGGCTGCAAGTGCGAGTACCTGGAGGCCTGCCGGGGCGGGTGCCGATATCGCGCTGAACAGGTGGACCGTGCGGCCGGAAAGGACCTGTACCGCTGTTCCCTCTACGGCGTCATTGACAAGCAGGATTAGAATTGTTACTATTTAGCTGACGATGAAAGGAGGCGACACCATGTCGATCAAAAAGGTGGCAAAGACCACGGCAACGACCTGCAAGTGTAAAAGCTCCTGCTGATCAGGCGCTGTATCGCGCTCCAAATAATTTGAGCTCGGGGTTCCCTCCCCGAGCTCTTGTTTTTCCATCACTGTTCCGGCCAGCCCTACGTTACGCCTTTCAGTTTTTTCGCTATCTCAGCAACGTGTTTGCCCTGGAACCGTGCGATGGCAAGCTCGTTCTCGCTGGGCAGACGGGATCCGTCGCCGCCGGCAATGGTCGATGCGCCGTACGGCGAGCCTCCACTGATCTCCGCCATGGTCATCTGACGCTGCTCGGAGTAGGGAACCCCTACGATCACCATTCCCAGGTGCAGGAGGGTCGTATGAAAGCTCGTGATGGTGGTCTCCTGCCCGCCGTGCTGGGTGGCCGAAGAGGTGAACACGCTACCCGCTTTGCCGATCAATGCGCCCTTCATCCATAGCCCGCCGGCCTGGTCCATGAAGTTCCGCATCTGGGCGCACATATTCCCGAACCGTGTCGGTGTGCCGAATATGACCGCGTCGGCCTCGCCCATCTGGTCCACCTTCGCGAACGGCACATGGGCGAAGGCCTTGCGAGCTGCCGCTGCTCCTGACTTTTCGAGTACGTCCGGCGGCGCCAGCTCGGGCACCTGGAACAGGCCTGCTTCGACGCCCGGCACCGTTCTCGCTCCCTCAATAACGGCCTCGGCCATGCGGTAGATATGACCGTACATGCTGTAGAAAATGACCTGGACCCGCGCCTTGTCCGTCATGCCACTTTCCTCCCGAATTCCTCTCGCGCTTCGAAGTTCCCGACGAACTGGTCCACCTTGATGCCGAGGTGCAGGCACCGGATATTGTTCATACAGTCATCGGCGTCGCTCTTGTCGATCTGCGTGACCAGTTCCTGCTTTCCCCGCTTGAACTTCAGGACGTAGGCGTCCTTTTCTTCGTTGAACGTAATGCCGACGCTCACTTTGTGCTTCTCGATGTCCGGGTACATCTCCCGGATCTTTTCTTTCAATGCGACAATGGTGTATTTCATAGAGATCACTCCTCTCTGATGTCAATAGGGGCCGTTCCTGCTCTATCCTTCGATCACACCCCGCTCCTCCCAGAGGAACCAGTTCCCGGTGTCCGACAGGTGGCTGTAGGTGTTCTCGAAGATCTCATAGTGCTGCTGCTCCTCCTCGATGAGCCGCTTGAACAAGGCCTTCTCTTTATCCGTGGTTGCGGCTGCAAGGGACTTCTGATAAAACGCCTTTCCTTCCTTCTCCATTTGCATCGCTATTTTGAAGGCATCCAGTTCGTCCTTGCTTGCGGCCACCTTCTTCATCATCTGGTCCTTCATCGACTCAAAGATCGTCTTGACCCGTTTCATGGGACTTACATCATTGATCGTGATGTTCATGCCCTTGATAAGGTCCGAGATCATGACGAGATGCCGTTTTTCGTCCTCCGTAATGCTCAGGAACATCTTTTTACCGGCCTCGTAATTTGTTTTCGCCGCGGCTTCGGTGTAGAATTTTATGGCGTCGGTCTCCATTTTACTGGCCACTTCCAGTGGGTTCATGCTGCCCTCCTTGGCATAGCGATTTCTTTATTGTATATATTTGGCAAATAAAACAATACGTTGTGGATTATAAAAGACCTATCGTATCCTCGATCGTTTGACCTGGTCTTATTATAGCACACAATTTCAAGCAGTTGAAGGTAAAATAGGTTAAAAGTTGTCCTTGATCAGGAGGAGAATTCCGGCAGGCAACGCGAAAAAGGGGCGGGGAACAGCGGTTTATATCTGTTGGACGAGGGCAAAGGACGCCTTGATGAAGCACACGCCCTGGGGTAGCTTGCAGTTCCCGGCCCTTTTCTGGCCGGAAGGGTCCGCGGGACCCTGAAGGATCGACAGGCCTGTTCGGGTCTCAGCCATCATGCTGCCATACTCCGGCGAGAGCGCCTTGAACGCGTCACTGTGCTCGGCCTCCAGTTTTGCGACGCTCTCCCGTGCCGCTTTCAGCGTGTTCGCGAAGGCGCTGCACGCGCTGCAATAAGGGTCTTGCTGCTGGTTCTTGAACACGCCCAGCATGAAGTGATGGCCGCGTACCTGGTTGAGCAGTTCCATATACAGTTCCTCCGGTCGAAGGTCTAATGGGCGCAGCCGCCGCCATGACCCTTTCCATGACCAAGCCCTCCGCAAACGCTTTGGAGCGCATATTCGGATAGACCCTGCTCTTGATGGTACGCAAGGTTTTCCCGAACGGTCCGCGACTGGGCCCGATAGACCCTGATGCCCGACTGGTTCAGCCGGGAGAGCGCACCTGCGCCGATGCCGCCAACGACGACAGCGTCAATCTGCTGGTTGTCCAGCGCCTTCAGGGGGTTGCACGCGCCATGGGCATGATGCTGGTCCCCATTCTTTATCGTCGAGACCGTGCCGCTATCGGTGTCCACGACGACGAACGCGGGCGCAGAACCGAAATGATCGAACACCCCACTGTCCATACCTTCGTCGTGCTGGATGGGAAAACAGATCTTCATTGAATGATCCTCCGAGAATATAAGTATCATCATACTACGGCATGGCGGGAAAATGTCAAGAAGTTCGGGAGCGGAAGCACACCGGGAACAGGCAGGTCACCAAAATAGGCTGCCGAGCGCAAAAGCGCCCGAAGCGGTTATGATGGCGCCGGTGACGCGGTTCACCCAGACCAATTCATGGGAGTGAAAGCGCCTGCTGTACAGGCTGAAGAGGGCGACCAGAAAGAGCCACCACAGCGCGGACCCAAGGAACACACCCAGCACCAGGATCCCCGATGACAGGGCGCTGCCCTTTATCCCCGCCAGCCCGAAACCGGCAAAGACCGCGGCAAAGGAAAAGATGGTCATAGGATTGGTAAGGGTCAGAAAAAAGGTGGAGGAGTACATCCCCGCATAATGACGCGCTGTCCGGGGAAGTTCGTTCTTTTTCACCGGTTGCGCTGCGAAGGACTTGACGCCCAGGAACACCAGGATGGCCCCTCCAGCCAGACGGAGCACTGTCTGATGATCGACCAGCAGGTCTGATATGAAGGTGAGCCCGAAGGCGGCAATGAAGCCGTACAGGGAATCGGCCGTGGCCGCGCCCATGCCGGAGAAGAAACCCGCTCTCCGGCCGTGCAGCAGCGTGCGGCGCGCGCAGAGCACGCCGATGGGACCGACGGGCGCCGCGATCACGAACCCGATCATGATACCTTTGAGAAAAAATACCTGCTCCATGGATAGTGGGTCGCATTGTACTCAATTCAGACCGGTTTTTGCAACGGATATTTGTTTCAGCCCCGCCGTGCATATGATATACCTCATACCGTGCGCGCCGTCTGTGTGGTACAGTATGATCAACAGATTGAACGAATACCCGAACCGAGGAGGTTTACCATGAAGAACGATACCCATGCAGGCTGCCCGTCGTGCGCATCTGTAGCCGTGACGGCCGAACCGGCCGCAGCGGCAGACGCAGTAAAACGGCTTTCCCACTGGCCTATCCAGATCAAGCTCATCGGCACGATCGCGCCGTTCCTGAACAATGCCGACCTGCTGGTCGCCGCGGACTGCACTGCCTTTGCGACCCCCTATTTCCACCAGGAGTTCTTGAAGGACCGGAAGGTCCTGATCGGCTGTCCCAAGCTCGACGACGGCATGCAGTACGTAGAGAAGTTCACCCAGATATTCATCACAACGCCCATTAAAAGCCTTACGGTCCTCCGGATGGAGGTGCCTTGCTGCAGCGGCATGACCATGATCCTGAAAGAGGCCCTTAAGAAGTCGGGAAAGGACATCCCCTTTACCGAGATCGTCATCGGCATCAAGGGCGACCGGTTATCGGAAAAGCCCGTATCCCTCTGATCCTCACCGCACCGTCATCGGATAGAGAACGGGGGAAGCAGTGATCTGCTTCCCCCGTTCTTTTTCTTCCCGGCCCATCCGTTAGGCGAAAACTTGTCCGCACCACTCCCTGTCCGGCGTTCCTTCTTAGATCCCTATGGAAAACATTCCTTCCAGGTCGTGGCGCGAATGCACACGGAAGGCAATAAGGGTCTCGGACGTGAGGATGCCCCGCACCTTGAGCATGTGGTGGGTCACCAGGTCGGCGAGCTGATCGTTGTCCCGCGCGCGGATGATGACCGCCAGGTCATACCTCCCGGCGACCGAATAGACCTCGGATACTCCCTGCATCTCGGCAAGCTCCTCGGCGACCTCGTTGACCCGGTCCCGCGATACGGTGAGAAGAACCAGTGACGTGACCATGAGTGACCTCCCTTCAGCGTTGTTCTTAGTATAACAGATTTATTGCACTCGATATATCAGGTTCGCTTGCACCGCGGTTCAGGCGCAGCCCGCTTGCCGGAGTGGATATAGCTGTGGGCGGGGCACCCGCCGTGACATTTGGCATGGAGCACGCACGTGGTCCGGGGGCAGGTATTTCCGGTAAAGGTCCTGAAGAACGCAAGGGAGGAATGGTGCCAGATGTCCTCGAATGGATCGGAGAAGATATTGCCGAGCAGGAATTCCTGCCGGCCGAAAAAAAGGTTGCAGGGATAGACCGAACCATCGGGCATGATGCCGAGCTTCGTGGACCCGGCCGGACACCGGGCCTTCAGCAGTTCCGGATAGTGTGCATAGTCGGGCAGGAAGCCCGAGCAGGAAACAGTGCCGACCTGTCTTGGATCGAACCGGCCGTTCACAAAGGTCCAGAACTGGTCAAAGGGTATCGTTTCATTGAGCTGCGCAGCGTCCGGCGCATCGCGGTACAGCAGGAAGAACTGCTTCGGCTTCAGGGCAAGGAGCTGCATGACCAGCGAGGCGTCGACGTGGAGGCCCGCCACCATTTTTACGATGGGTCGGTGCTTGGCGATGAATTCCTCGAGTGCCCAGGCCGTTCTCTGGTCATTCACCGAAATGCCGACCGAGACCTGCGGATGATGCATCATGATCTCGGACAGCCGGATGAGGTCGGTTCCGTTGGAACTGAGGTTGATCTTCATTCCCTCCAGCAGTGCGGTCTTGATCAATCGCGGGAGGTCGGTGTGCAGGGTGGGTTCACCGCCGATGATATCAAGGGTGCTCACGCCGATCAATCGGAGCGTGCCCAGCATGCGGCTGAAGTCCTCGTAGGGCATATCCGGCATCGGTGCCATGGACGTGTTGAAGCAGAAGTCGCAGGACTTGTTGCACCGAAGCGTGGGATAGAATTGTATATAATCAGGCGCTGTTCGCATGATTTTCCTTGTGGATACCAGAACACCGAATGCATAAGGATGCCTGCAAGAAGATCGCACCATCGATGCAACCACTGGTCCCGACGAGAACAACCTCCACCCTTTCCCCCCCCCCGGAGGGGGGAGGGGTGAGGGTGCTGTTGTCTTTCGGGACCTTTGGTTACATGAGGTAGCTTCGTCCCCTCTTCCTTATGAACCCCTCATGCTCCAGGTCCGCCAGGTTCTTCCTCACCCGCTCCGCATCCATGCAGGTTTCCTTGACGATCCGGGCAGCGGTGAGCGATGTCCCTGCGACAAGGGCCTTCAGGATCCTGCCCCGCACCTGGCGGTTCGAGTTCTCAAAAGGGCTCTGGCGCGTATAGTGGGCGCTTCGCTGGTTCGCGTTGGCATGCTCTTTCTTCAGCATGGTCCCGTAATCCATAAGAGCATTGTACCATTTCCGGGGATTCTTCGCGTCAAGGGTTTGGCGGACCAGCGGAAGCAGGTCCTCGTCGCGGATGTTCTCCCGGTCGCGGAAGAACTCGTGGATGTACACCCGGCGGATATTCGTATCCATGAAGACCACCGGCTTGTTGAAGGCGAATGCCGACACTGCGCCTGCGGTGTACGGCCCGATGCCCGGCAACCCGACCAGCACCTCGGGATCGGCCGGGAGCTTCCCGTCGTGTTCGGAGACCACGGCCTGCGCCAGCGCCTTGAGGGCAAGCGCCCGGCGATTGTACCCCATCCCGGACCATATCCGCAGAAGCGTTGCCACACGCGCTTTCGCGAGCGACCGGATGTCGGGGAACGCGGCAAGGAATTCTCGGTACTTCGCGATCACGCGGTCCACCTGCGTCTGCTGCAGCATGATCTCGGAGACCAGCACGCGATACGGGTCGCGGGTCTTCCGCCAGGGGAGGTCGCGGCCGTACGTATCGTAATGATCGTAGATGCGTTTCCGGAATGCGAGGACTATGGAATGAGATGGCCTTTTGTCCGGGAGGGATCGCGAGGTCAATGTAGTTCGATGGCTTGACATGAAGAAAAGGTTCTAGACACGCCGATGGCCGGGCCCTGTGGTCCCGGCCGCCTAATGGTATGAAGGATCAGGTTGTCCGGCCCTTCCGCTTGGACCTCTTTTTGCCGCTTTTCCGTGCTGACTTGTCCGTTGGAGCCCCATCATGCCTCACCCCCGCCGGAGTGCCGCCACCCCCATCGGCGGAACGCCGGTGTGCCCATGCAAGGCTGGGCTTTTCAACGAAACGCCATGACAGGTAAGAAACCGCCAGAACGATCGCCAGGGACATCATCAATATCGTATAGGTCCCGAGCTGGCCGTAGTAATAATGCACCACCGTCTGCTGGATCGGAAATGCATATACATAGACGCCATAGGACACATCCATCTTCTGAAAGAACTTTATGAATGCGATGTCTGAATAGGCGACATACAATACGATATAGGGCAGAACGGCATAGCGGATGAGTTCGCTCAGGGGAAGCTTGTTCGCTACCACAAAGAGCGGAAGCAGCAGCAATGCCGCCCATTTGTTCAGGACGATCTTTTCAGCGTACAGGTAATAGAGTGCGCCGATGAAGAAGAAGATCCCCAGCGAAAGCAAAAAGGACACCGGCATGGTCAGGAAGAACACCCGGCTGGCGGACAGGGCCGGTTTGAAATACTGCTCTCCGGCAATAAGCAGTACCGCGATCCCCGCTACCAGGACCCTTTTTCCGACAACGCGGGTCAGCCCCAGAATGATCAGGAGGCCATACAGGAACACTTCAATGGGCAGCGACCACAGCGAGCCGTTGACGGCGTGCGGATAGGGATTGTTCATGAACACACCGGGCAGATAATAATAGACGGGAAAGAGGAACACGTTCTTGAGATACTCGGTTGTGCCGGGATGGGAAAAATACAGCTTCAGGTCAGCGCGCGTGACGAGCGGCCCGATGATCAGAACGGCCAGCAGGACCGAGCATGCCAGGGCAGGGAAGATCCGCAGTGCCCGCTTCTTCACGAACAGGAACGGCCGCGGGTCGTTCATCCAGCTCTTGGTGACCAGGAAGCCGCTGATGATGATGAATATCTGGACCGCGGACCCCATCACCTCACCCGCGATCCAATGCACGCGACCACTCTCCCCGAGGAACACGTGCATGTGATGAATGAGCACGAAGGTGGCCGCTGACAGGCGGAGAAGATTGAAGTTGTTGTCCTTGCTGTTTAACGTATCAGCGAGCTTCACTGAGGAGCGTGCTCCTATGACGTCGGGAGAATAAAAAAATCAGAGCGGGCCGTAAGCCGAGTTCTGTCTCCCCGGTTTCCCGGGGCGGTGAGCATTTATCTGGGTCCCGCATTGCTGCGGGACTCGAGCGATCTACCCGGAAGTCTCGGACGGGCCGTCCTTACCCCCTTGCGGGGGACGCTTCCCTATGTGATCTTGCTCCAGGCGGGGTTTTCCAAGCATTCCCGGTCGCCCGGGAACCTGGTGGGCTCTTACCCCACCGTTTCACCCTTGCCCTTGCGGGCGGTCTTCTTTTCTGTGGCACTTTCCATGGGGTCGCCCCCTGTCCCGTTTCGGGACCGCCTTGCCCTGTGGAGCTCGGACTTTCCTCCCCCCGTTTCCGGGGAGCGATCACCTCACCCGCTCTGAATTCAAAGAACCATTGCAAATTGCAAAGTGAATATTGTAAATATTAAATTGAATATCCTCGTCCACCCATTTTCCAATTTGCAATTTGCAATTTTCATTTTACAATTCTTTCGTCTATCGCCTTGTTCGCCAGTGCGTCCGCTTCCTTGTTCTGTTCCCTCGGGATGTATTGTACCGCAACGCTGCCGATCCTGGCAATGAGCTCCCGTGCCTTTGCGTGCAGGGGTTTCAGGCCTTCGCTCTTCACCTTGTACTGGCCGTTGATCTGCTTCACCATGAGCTCGGAGTCCGCAAAGAGGCTGACGCGCCGGGCGCCCGCCTTCACCGCGTGCTCAAGGCCGATGATGGCGGCGGTGTACTCGGCAACGTTATTGGTCGTCGTCCCCAGGTACCGTGCGATCTGCTCGAACGGCTCCCCGTCCTGCAGGATATAGACGCCGGCGCCGGATTCCCCGGGATTGTTCCTTGATGCGCCGTCGGTGTAGATGGTCAGTTCCACAAGATGTCCTTTTTTACGATCACGACACACCGTTCATGACAGTGAAGCTCCCCGCAGTCCCGCCCTGGCGGGACAGGGGATCTACGATCCTCAAGGGATCACTATGTGTTCTGATCGCCCGCTCCTGGATTCGTGCTATGGAGTTTTCGGTGCGATCGCTTCTTTAAAAAACAGGATGCGCTGGCAATTCGGGCAGGTGATGATCTCGGTGTTCTTTTTAACGTTCACAAATATCTGCGGCGGTATGCTCATGAAGCATCCGGAACAGGACTCGCCCCGGGCCTCGACGACGACACGCCCGCCTTGCTGAACCAACCGCTTATGGTACTTGGCAAGCAGGGCCGCATCGATGCGCGAGGCGATCTCATCCCGCGCGCGGCCATCGGCGGCCAGCTCGCTCTCAAGCTTCGCCATGCTCTCCTCGAACTGTTTCCGCTCAGCATCGATCTCGGCCGCTTCCTGCGCGGAACGCGCTTCGGCGGCCTTGATCTCGGCAGCCGCCGCGTCGATCTTTTCCATCAGCTTGAGGATATCGTCCTCGATCGTCTTGTTCTCCTGCTCCACGGTCTCGATCTCTTTCAGCAGGGCAGTGTATTCCTTGTTCGTCTTGATGTCCGGCGTCCGCGACTTCAGCTTCTCGACCTTCTGCGCTCCCTCTTCGAGGTCGCGATCGCGGTCGCGCTTGCTCTTCTGGGCCGTTTCCAGGGCCTCGCGGACGCTATCGAGTTCGGCCTTGTTCGCCTCGCTCTTCCGTTCCAGCGCTGCGAGCAGCTCGGGAAGCTTCCGCTTCTCCTCCTGGCGGGCGCGGATCGCGCCGTCGATCTCTTGAAGCTGGATCAGCAGGTTCAGTCGTTCTTCCATGGTCGTCTCCAAAAAAAAGTGCGCCTGAAGGCGCACTTTTGTCAAATCCTATTTTCATTCCCTGTATATCCGTAATTCCGCATTCCGTACTCCGCATCGAAAAGGATGGTGGGCCCACCAGGACTCGAACCTGGGACCAACCGGTTATGAGCCGGTAGCTCTACCAGCTGAGCTATGGGCCCTGCTGTGAAGCCTGTCGAAACCTCCCCTTCGCCGTCCATTGACCGAACGTCGATCGAGGGAACGGTATATTGACACACCGCGGCAGAAAAGTCAAGCCATCCGCCAGGAATCTTACTCCACAAAGCTCTTGAGCTGCTTGCTTCTGCTCGGATGGCGAAGCTTCCGGAGCGCCTTGGCCTCGATCTGGCGTATGCGCTCGCGGGTCACATCGAACTCCTGGCCCACTTCCTCAAGCGTGTGGTCCGTGTGCTCGCCGATGCCGAACCGCCAGCGGAGCACCTTCTCCTCGCGGTCGGTCAGCGTGTTCAGTACCTTGCGGACCTGCAGGTGCAGGTTGTTCCTGATGGCGAACTCAAGGGGTGAGGCGATCTTCTTGTCCTCGATGAAATCGCCCAGATGGCTGTCCTCTTCCTCGCCGATGGGCGTTTCGAGTGAAATGGGCTCCTTGGCGATCTTCATGATCTTGCGGACCTTCTCCACCGGCAGTTTCATGGTGGATGCGATCTCCTCGGTCGTAGGCTCCCTTCCCAGGTCCTGTACCAGGGCGCGGGACGTGCGGATAAGTTTGTTCATGGTCTCGATCATATGGACCGGGATGCGGATCGTGCGCGCCTGGTCGGCGATAGCCCGGGTGATCGCCTGGCGGATCCACCAGGTGGCATAGGTGCTGAACTTGTACCCCCGCTGCCATTCGAACTTGTCCACGGCCTTCATGAGGCCAATGTTCCCTTCCTGGATGAGGTCGAGGAACTGGAGCCCGCGGTTCGTGTATTTCTTGGCGATGGAGACCACCAGGCGGAGGTTCGCCTCGACCAGTTCGCTCTTGGCGAGCTTCGCCCGTTCCTCGGCACGTTCATACGCGCGAAGGGCCTTCTTCAGGCTATCAGCGGGAACACCGCAGTCCTGCTCCACTTTTTTAACGCGCTTGCCGGCGTTCCGGTAGGCCTTTTCCATGTCGAGGAGCGCTTCGGGCTTGATGCCGGCCTTCCGCGCCGCATTGGTAAGGTCCCGGCCTCCCAAGCGCACCTTCTTGAAAAGCTCCCTGAGCTCAGCGATGCTCTTCCCCGTTTTTCGCTCGAACGCGTGAACCTCCCGTTCACAATGGTTGATCTCCGTCACCATCTCATGCACCTTCAGGACCACGCGGTCCGTCTGGCGGCAATGGATGTTGAGCGCCTCGAGCTTGTCGAAGAGGGCGTTCCGTGTTGTCAGCATTTTGTCCCGGAGGGCTTTTTTCTTCGCCTCGGTGAGACGTGTGCTGCCGGCGCTCTTGTGAAGCGCGTTCATGTTCTTGCTGTGCTTGTCTATCTCGTTGATCAGCTTGAGCACCCGGGCCTGGAGCTCTTCCTCGTTCTGCGCCTGCATGTCCTCGAAATCGTCATCTCCGGAATGCACCACCTCGTGGATGCTGACCTTGCCCTTGCGCAGCCGTTCACCGAGATCGCGGACATCCTGCATCGAGAAGGGAATGCTGTAGATGATCTGGGCCGCTTCCCGTTTGCTCTCCTCGATCCGCTTGGCAATGGCTACCTCGCCCTCCTTGGACAGCAGCGGCACGGTTCCCATTTCCTTGAGGTAGAGCCTGACGGGATCGTCGGTCTTGCCGAGCCCGACATCGACATCCTCTTCCTCGGCCTCTTCCTCGGCGGCCTCTTCGAGGCCTGCTTCCTCGGTCTCGATGGCCTCCTCGGCATCTTCATCGCCGCCGGGACGGGCCTTCCCGTCCGAACGCGGCGAACCGAGCTCGATATCGGAGTCTTCGTCGCCGAACAGCGAGATAATGCTGTCAAGCTGCTCCGTCGAGACCTCTTCGGCCGCGATGGGCTCGGCGCCGTCCTCGAACGGCAGGTAACCCTGCTGTTTCGCCGATGACGGCTTCTTGGCATCGCCGGTCTTGCCCCGTTTTGCCATGTCCTTCAGTTCCTTTTTTGGCATACCTGATTCTTCCTTCCCCCGATATCTGCTCGCGTGACCGCGGTCACTGCGTCTCTCGCCGCCGGATCTGTACGATCTGCTCCTGAAGCGACCTCAGCTGTTCCCGGTCGCCCCGGGACTCCGCATCATGGATCGCCGTCAGCAGCGACTTCATCTTCTTTACCGAGCCCTGCTGTTTGATCCGCTCCACGCAGTCCGCACAGGTCTTTTCAAGATTCATCTTCTGATCATTGCTGCTCTCCTGGTCGTTGTTCTCTATCTCCAGGACACTATAGTGCGAGAAGAGCCGGTTCAGTTCATCGTCCCCCTCGATGGAAATTTCTCGAAGGTCGATCCCCTTGCCGCTCTTCAACGTTGAAAAGATGCGCTCTGCCACACGCCGATACAGCGGGTCCGTGAAGTCCTCGGGCGCGATCTGCTCCGCCAGACTCCGGGCGACGTCCTCGTCCCTCAGCATGAGGTGGACTAGCATCTCCTCGGCCCGCGGCCGCTGGCCCTTCGAAGCAGTCGCTCCCGCCGCCGTCCGCTCCCGCGGCCCGGCGTGCGCGGTGCGCCGCTTCGCCATGTCCTGGCGCAGGGTCGCTTCATCGACGTTCAATGCCTCGGCGGTCTTCTTGAGATAGTGGTCCTGCTCGATGCCCGAGGGGAGCTTCGCGATGAATCCCAGCATCTCTGCCTCGCGCTCCACCTTCTCGTCAATGGATGCGGCCGCACCGTCCTTCACCACCTGGCTGAGCACGAAGTCCATGAACTTTGCAGAGCCTTTGAGGCAGGTGGCGAAGGCATCGTAACCCTTCTTTTTCAGAAAAGTGTCCGGATCGTCGCCGTCGGGCAGCGATACGACGTTCACCTTCATGCTGCTCCCGGCAAAGAGCTCGAAGCCGCGCAGCGTGGCCTTTACACCCGCCGGGTCCGGATCAAAGATCAGCATGAGCTTCTGGGCGAACCGCCGCATCAACCGCAGGTGCCCGTCCGTAAGCGCCGTGCCGAGCGTCGCCACGGCGTTCTTCGCGCCATGCTGGTGGCAAGCGATCGCGTCGAGATATCCCTCGACGATGATGAAGTATCCCTGCTTCCGCGCCGGTTCCTTCGCCTGGTCGAGGCAGTAGAGCACGTTGCTCTTGCTGTAGAGCGGCGTCTCGGGCGAGTTCAGGTACTTGGGCAGGGAGTCGTCCATCACCCTGCCGCCGAAGGCGATCACCTGCCCGCTGATGTCCCGTATGGGAAAGATGATCCTGCCCCGGAAGCGGTCGTAGTGACCTTCACCCTCGCTCCGCTTGACGATGAGCCCGGCCTTTTCCAGCAGCGCCGGCGAATGGCCGTGCTGCCGCAGATGCTTGAGGAGCCCGTCCCACTCCGGCCGGGCGTATCCCAGGGCAAAGTCCTTGATGACCGCATCGGTCAGGCCCCGTTTTGTGAGGTATGCCCGCGCCGCGCTGCCTGCCGAGCCTTCGAGCTCCCGCCGGAAGTAATCCGCCGCCTCGGAAGTGATCTTGAGAAGCGCTTTCCGTTCGTCGTCGCTCTTCTTCTCGTCCGCCCGGGGCCTGCTCTCGGGGAGCGTGATGCCCGCGCGGCCGGCGAGCTGCTTCACCGCCTCGGGAAAGTTCAGCCCCTCCTGCAGCTCGAGGAACTTGAAGGCGTCGCCGCCGACGCCGCACCCGAAGCAGTGAAAGATCTGCTTGGCCGGGTTCACATTGAACGACGGTGTCTTCTCGCTGTGAAAGGGGCAAAGCCCCAGCCAGTTCTTGCCCGCCTTCTTGAGCGAGACATACCCCGAGACCAGGTCGTAGATGTCGACGCTGTCCCGCACCCGCCGTATGATATCTTCGGAGTACACGTTACCGCAAGCACCAATGATCAAGCATCAAATTTCAAATAACTCCCAAATACCAAGAGTACAATATCAAAATCCGACCAGCCAGGTCATTGGTGCTTGGAACTTGGATATTATTTGATATTTGTTCTTTGTGATTTGGTGCTTATTTCTTCAGCTCCGCCACGGTCACTCCGGCCCCGCCTTCGGACGGATCGCCGGTACGAACCGACGCGACAAGCGGATGGCTCTTCAAGAGCCCGGTCACCGCGGCCTTGAGCGCTCCGGTGCCGAGCCCGTGGATGATGGTCACGTGATGGACTCCCTTCACGCTCACGCTGTCCAGGAACCGCTCTGTCTCAGCCAGCGCCTCGTCTACCCGCAAGCCCAGCAGGTTCACGCGGTCGGGCAGGCCTTCCCATTCCTCGATGTCCGCGCTCCAGCCGGATGCCCTGCCGCCCTGCTTCGCGGCAGATTCCTGTTCCAGCGGGACCGCGTCCCGCAATGCTATCCTGAGCTTCAGGCCGTCCGCATCCACCTCGAGCACATCGTGGTGCGCAAACAACACGGTGCCCGTTCGTTTCAGCTTCGGTATCCGCACCCGATCGCCGGGACTGATCGTTCCGCGATAGATCGGCTGCCCCACGTGTTCTTCTTCGAGCGGCTCAAGCTGCCTTGCAAGCGCGTCGACCTCCCTGCGTTCCTGTTCCACCTGCACTCGTTCAATGGGTACGACGCGGGAAAGCTCCTTCAACTTCTGCCGGAGGCTGGCAAGGGTGTCGCGTGCCTCCTGCTTTGCCTTTGCCTTCGCGCTCCGCGCTTCGTCGGACGCCGTCCGGTGGAGCTGCTCTGCCTCGGCCTTCAGCCGCTGCGCCGTGGCCACGTCCTGCTCCGCCTGCTGCCGCTCCGAGCGGAGCCGTCGGGTGTCCTCCTCGACCTGCTCCAGGAGACGGTCAAGGCTTGCCTCGTCCCTGCTGAGACGGGCTCGCGCGTCCCGCACCACGCTGTCCGGAACGCCAAGCCGCGACGCCATGTCCAGGCCATAGCTCCTGCCCGGCCTTCCCGGGAGGAACCTGTACGTCGGCTGAAGAGTTACGGGGTCGAATTCCATCGCGCCATTGACCGCGCCCTCCGTCCGGGCGCCGAACAGCTTGAGCACATTGTGGTGCGTCGTGATCACGCTCACACAGCCGCTTTCCTGCAGGCTCGCCAGGACCGCAGCACCCAGGGCGCCCCCTTCGGCGGGGTCCGTCCCCGAGCCCAGTTCGTCCAGCAGCACCAGGGAATCGCTCTTCGCTTCCCGGAGGATCCCTGCGATCTGGCGCACATGGGACGAGAACGTGCTCAGGTCCATTTCCAGGCTCTGTTCATCGCCGATGTCGGCGAACAGATCACCGAAGACCGGAAGCTCGCTTCCCTCGGCGGCGGTAACCGGAATGCCTGCCTGCGCCATAAGGCACAGCAGGCCGATCGTCTTGAGGATGACGGTCTTGCCTCCGGCGTTCGGGCCGCTGATGATCAGCGTCCTGCCGGTATCAGAAAGATCGATGTCGTTCGGTACGGCGATATGCGCCGCGCCGGACCGCTGCTTCGCGATGATGAGCGGGTGCCTCGCGGCGCGGAGACGCAGACGGCGATCCGCGGACAGCTCCGGTACGGTCCCCTGGTACTCGGTCCCGAACCGGGCGCGGGCGGCGATTGCGTCGATGCCTGCCGCCGAGTCAAGATTTGCCCCGATCGCGGTGGCGTCCCTGGCCAGGAGGCCGGTGAGCTCCCGGAGAACCCGCTCGACTTCCTCGCGTTCTTCCATGCGGAGCTCGGCAAGCCTGTTGTTCTGTTCAACGACCTCGAGCGGTTCCACGAAAACAGTGGCGCGGGAGCCGGAATGACCGTGCACCACGCCCTTGATGCCCTGCCGGAAGTTCGGTTTGAGCGGCATCACATACCGGTCGTCGCGGACCGTGATCACCTGGTCCTGTACGATGTTCTGCGCACCGGAATCGCGGAGGATGCGGGACATGCGGTCCATGATCTCATCCCGCGTCCGCGCTATCAGCTTCCTGACCCTGCGGAGCGCCGGACTTGCCGAATCCTTCACCTCGCCGGTCTCGTCCACGGCGGCATGGACCGCATCTTCGCTCTGTTTGAGCGGTGTGATCCTTGCCGCCCGGGCGCACAAGAGCGGCGCAGCAATTTTTATATTGCCGGTCCCTTCGAACCGCTGAAAGAACGTCTTGAGCCTTCTCGCGGCGCCGAGGGTAACGGCAATGTTCAGAAGCTCCACCGGCTGAAGCATCACTCCGGGAACGGCAAGCCTGCCGGCCTCCCGGCGTATATCACGTATCCCGTCCAGGGGCGGATGTTCGCCGGAGCTGAGGATGTGCAGGAATTCCCGCGTCTCGCCGAGGCGCTCGCTGACCACGGAATTTCCGGCGGCCGGCAGCAGCCCCAGGACCTCTGCGCGGCCCGGCTCCGAGGCAGCATAACCGGCTACGATGTCCCGGACCTTGTCATACTCAAGGACCTTGAAGGCGTGTTCGTTCATCCTAACCCGGACAAGCCGTAATAAACAAGGATAAAGACCGTTGGCCGGCCACAGCCTGGAGGCAAGCACCGGCCGCGTCGACGACCGCGTGCTTCCCGTTCAGGCGATCGGCGAGAAGAAGCTCCGGCGTCTCGATATCGCTGCCAGCAAGGACCATATTCACGTTGTGTTCGGGACTGCTGTGGAGGATCCAGCTGTCGGTGTAGGGAGTGGACAAGGTCTCAAGATCGGGCTGGAGCGCCAGCCGACACAAGTCTGCATGCATCACTGATCGAGGCTCCTAACAAGAACAGGGGGCCACGATCCGGATGGCCCCCTGTTTTAATGATCTCTGGCTATAGCATACGCACCTGCCACCGGGCTTAGCCCAGTGAACTTTTGACCAGTTCGCTCACCAGCTTGTTGTCTGCACGGCCTGCGATAAGCGGAACGAGCGCTTTCATGACCTTACCCATGTCCTTGGCGCCCTGGGCGCTGGTCTGGGCTATGGCCTCGCGGACCAGTTTCTCAACCTCTTCACGGCCAAGCTGCTGGGGAAGATACACTTCGAGGACGGCGACCTCGGCCGTTTCCTTGTCCACCAGGTCCTGCCGGCCGCCCTTGGCGAATTGCTCGATGGAGTCCTTCCGCTGCTTGATGAGAGAACGCACCGTGTCCAGAACCTCGCTGTCCACGAGCGGCGCCCGCTTGTCGATCTGCTTGTTCTTGAGCGCGGCCGACAGCATCCGGAGGGCTGAAACCTTGTCCTTGGCGCCGGACTTCATGGCGGCCTTGATATCCGCGTCGATCTGCTCCCGTATTCCCATTGCCGTCCTTTTCGCTGAACCTTTCCGGCAAAAAATCTGTCCCGAATGCTAACTATCCATTCCGGAACATGCGCGCCGTCTTTGCCGCCTTCTTCCTCGCTGCGATAGCCTTCTTCTTCTTCTTCACGCTCGGCTTTTCATAGGCCTCGCGCTTCTTCACCTCGGAGAGTACGCCTTCCTTTTCGATGCTTTTCTTGAACCTGCGAAGCGCTACCTCAAAAGGCTCATTGTCTCGTAACCGTATGCTGGGCACTGTCTACAACACCCCCCTTCTGTATATAACTATATGAAATATTTATGTTAAAATTACACATGCAGATGCTATTCTACATACATTTACCTGCCGGTAGAGGAGATCAGAGAGTATAATTAGCAACTCCACCCCCTCTTGTCAAGTGATTTTTAAGGGTTTTTTCTCATTATTCAGCGAACTTCCGCGAGGATGGCCTTGCCGTCGAGATCCTCAAATCCCTCATCAGCTCCGGTAGGCGGCGTTTATCTTTACATATTCCGTGGAAAGATCGCAGGTCCAGAGCGTCGCTTCACCCTTCCCCTTATGGAGATCGATGGCAATGTGGATCTCCCGCTGCTTGAGAGCGGCGGCGGCCTCTTTCTCCGCGTGTTTTCCCAGGACGACGCCCTTCTCGACAAGATTCGTCTTGCCGAAGGAAATATCCGTGCGGACCTCATCCATGTCAACGCCGCAGCTTCCCAGAACGGCCATGATCCTTCCCCAGTTCGCGTCTTCGCCGAAGAGAGCGGTCTTGACCAGGCTGGACTTTGCGACGGCAGAGACCGCACGCCTCGCTTCCACGGGATTTTTCGCTCCGCGCACCGTGATCTCGACGAACTTCGTGGCGCCTTCGCCGTCCTTTACGATCTGCAGGGCAAGCGAGCGCGTCACCGCGTCGAGACAGGCCTGGAGCTTCTTGAGGTCCTTGCTGCCCGGCGCGACCCGCTTGTTGCCGGCGGCGCCATTGGCCATGAACAGGACCATGTCGTTGGTGCTCGTGTCGCCGTCCACCGTGATCATATTGAACGACCGTTCAACGGACGCGGTCAGCATTTTCCGGAGCATCGGCGGCGCGATGAGAGCGTCGGTCACGATGAAGCAGAGCATGGTGGCCATGTTGGGATGGATCATGCCGGAGCCCTTGGTAATGCCGGCCAGCGTGATGGTCTTCCCGCCGATCTCCTCCTGTACGACGGCGATCTTGGGAAAGATGTCCGTGGTCATGATGGCCTCGGCTGCCTGGCCCCAGCCCGTCGGAGCGAGAAGCCCCGCGGCCGTGGCGATGCCGGTCCGGATCCTGGGGAGCGGGAGCGTCTCGCCGATGACCCCGGTGGACGCTACGTAGACGGCCTCAGGTTTTGCGCCGAACTCTTTCGCCGCGATCTCCGCTGTCTCACGGGCGTCGAGTAATCCCTGTTTGCCGGTGCAGGCGTTCGCGCAGCCGCTGTTCGCCACAATGATCCGGCCCTTGCCGGTCTTCACCTTGGACATGCCCATCACCACCGAGGCGGCCTTCACCCGGTTCTTCGTGAAAACGCCCGCCATGGACGCTTCACGGTCCGAAACGATGACGGCGAGGTCCTTCTTGTCGGTCTTCTTGATCCCGCAATGAATGCCCCAGGTCTTGTAGCCGGGAACCGAGAAATTCTTGCTATCGAGTACTTTCATTATTCTACTCCTGCTTCTCTATAAAGTGGTTGTTGGACCGGGTACCGGCAGGGACGCGCTCCTCTGCTTTCCCTGGTGCTCCGGTGCACCGATCCTCCGGTGCTTGCGCATTACGGGAACAGTCCCGCGAATTTGAGTCCTGCCGTCTCCGCGAAGCCCATCATAAGGTTCATGTTCTGGACCGCCTGGCCGGAGGCGCCTTTCACCAGGTTGTCGATCGCGGTCACAATAACGGCGCGGCCCGTCCGGCCGTCGGCATGCACACCGATGTCGCAGAAATTCGAGCCCCGCACGTTCCGGACATTCGGGAACTGCCCGGGCGGAAGAACGCGGACGAACGGCTCGTTCTCATAGAACGCGTGATAGGCGGCGTGCAGCCGCTCTGTGTCGATCGGTGACGCAAGTTTCCCGTAGATCGTCGAAAGAATGCCCCGGTTCATGGGAACGAGGTGCGGCGTGAACGAAAGCGTCACAACGACTCCCGCGATCAGCGAGATCTCCTGCTCGATCTCCGGCGTGTGACGATGGGTCCCCACCTTGTACGCCATGAACCCCTCGTTCACCTCGGGATAATGATGGGCAAGGGAGACGCTTCTGCCCGCGCCTGACACGCCGGATTTTGAATCGATCACGATGGTCGAGGAGTCGATCAGCTTCTTCGCGACGGCCGGCGCCAGGCCGAGAATGGCGCTCGTAGGGTAGCATCCCGGGTTCGCCGTGAGCGATGCCTTCCGGATCTTCTCGCGGTGAAGCTCTGGAAGCCCATATACTGCGCTCTTCAGAAGGTCCGGGTGCTGGTGGCCGTGCTCGTACCACTTCTCGTATACGGCCGCGTCGGCCAGCCGGTAGTCCGCGGAGAGATCGACCACCTTGACGCCCAGTTCGTGGAATCGGTATGCCGCTGTCTGCGCAGTCACGTGGGGTAGCGCCAGAAAAACGAAGTCCGCTTTCTTCGCGATAGCCTTGGGATCGAGGGGCTCGCAGACAAGGTCCGTCAGTCCGAGAAGGTGGGGAAAGATGTCGGTGAGCGGCTTACCCGCGGACCTCTCGGAGGTCACGGCCGTGACCGTAACGCCGGGATGGTGCAGCAGGATGCGGTAGAGCTCTCCGCCCGTGTACCCGCTGGAGCCGACAATGGCTATTTTCAATTCGCCGTTCTTCATGGTTAATAAAAAAGGGAAGGCATCTTCACCTTCCCTCGATCGTTCTTCATGGGGTGCACGTCATCAACGTGTTCGCTTGCCCTTTCCGGATGCCGGTCTCGGGAAGCGCGCTGGCCCCCAAAACCGCCCGTATTATCTCTTGGAGAACTGGAAGCGGGCGCGGGCGCCCTTCTGCCCGTACTTCTTGCGTTCCTTCTTTCGGGGATCGCGGGTGAGAAGCCCTTCCTTGCGCAGCTTGCCCTTCGCTTCCGTGTCCACCTCAAGCAGCGCCTTGGAAATGCCGTGCCGGATCGCGCCAGCCTGGCCCGAGGACCCGCCGCCGACCACCGTGGCGAGGACGTCGAACTTGTCCACCGTGCCCGTCACTTCAAAGGGCTGGCGGATGATCATCTTGAGCACGTCCCGGCCGAAGTACTGGTCCGACGTTCGATCATTGATGGTGATCTTCCCGCTGCCGGGCATCATCCACACCCGTGCGATGGAATTCTTCCGTTTGCCGGTCGCATAGAACCGTGAAACCGCTGCTGCTGACATTCCTTGATCCTCCGTATGCCATGGGCCCGGAGCCCACGCATTGAACTGCGATTAATTATTAGAACTTCATCTCCGCCGGCTGCTGTGCTGCATGGGGGTGCTTTTCCCCCGCGTAGACCTTGAGCTTGGAAAGCATCTGCTTGCCGAGCCTGGTCTTGGGGAGCATGCCCTCTACCGCCATCTTGATTACCCGTTCCGGCTTGGTCTTCATCAGCTTGCCCGCGGTGACGGACTTGAGACCGCCGGGATAGCCCGAATGACTGTAATAGGTCTTCTGATCAAGCTTTTTCCCGGTGAGGTGTATCTTGTCCGCGTTCACGATGATCACGAAGTCACCCGTATCCACGTGGGTGGTGTAGATGGGCTTGGTCTTGCCCTTCAGCACCGACGCCACCCGGCTCGCGAGCCTGCCAAGGGTCTTGCCGTTGGCATCCACGACGAACCAGCTTCTCTTCACATCCTCTGCTTTTGCCGAAACCGTAGCCATAATTCCCGCCTTCTGTAAACGATTTTGAGAAATGTGAATATAAACAAGTTGATGATATTTGTCAAGCGTTTTTATAGTTGTGCCGGAAAAAATACCGTGAAGAGACCTCGATCCCGTTCTCATAAAAAACCAACGTTTTTAGCTTGTTAGAGTAGGGAGGCCCTTGTTGATACCTTTTCACCCTGTCGTTCCCATTGTGTTTTTTGGTCGTCAGGGCCGGTCATCATTGGATACGACGCCATGGCCGCAATCATGTCTCCTTGCCCTGTTTTTTATGAATTTCAGCATTTTTCCCTTGAACAGCCGGGGTGACTATGGTATTTTAAGGGTCGCCTTTTTAGTTTAGAGAAGGCAATCTCAAAATCCACACGCGTCCGGGACTCACTGCGGGGTTGCCCCATATACTATAGCCCCTCACCCCTGCCCCTCTCCCCTTGAGGGAGAGGGAAAAAGGGAGAGGGGGCTTAGTTGATCGGGGTCCGCTGAGGGGATGATCGGCGCGGAGGGAAAACCAGAAGGAGGACATCATGTCCACGATCACGATGAAGGAGTTGCTGGAAGCGGGGGTTCACTTCGGCCATCAGGCCAAGCGCTGGAACCCCAAGATGAAGAAGTACATCTTCGGAGAGCGGAACGGTATCTACATCATCGACCTCCAGAAGACGCTCAAGCTGTTCAAGGAAGCATACGATTTCGTCCGCACATCCTCCAGCCAGGGCAAGGACATCCTGTTCGTCGGCACCAAGAAGCAGGCGCAGGACGCCATCACCGAAGAGGCAAAGCGGTGCGGCATGTATTACATCTCGAGCCGCTGGCTCGGAGGCATGCTCACCAACTTCGCCACCATCAAGAAGAGCATCGACCGGCTCAAGAAGATCGAGAAGATGAAAGAGGACGGCACCTACGACAAGCTCACTAAAAAAGAGGTCGCACGCCTCGAGAAGGAGCGCATGAAGCTCGAGAAGATCCTGTGCGGCATCAAGACCATGCCTGGCCTTCCGTCGCTCCTGTTCGTCATCGATCCGCGCAACGAGCAGATCGCCGTGCAGGAAGCGAACCGGCTCGGCATCCCCGTGGTGGCCGTTGTGGACACGAACTGCGATCCCGACAACATCGATTACGTCATTCCGGGAAATGACGATGCCATTCGCGCCATCCGCTTGATGGCTTCCAAGGTCGCCGATGCCGTCCTCGAAGGCAGGCAGGCCATCGCCAAGGAGGCGGGCGAGGCGATGGAGGCGGCAAAGGCCGCGGGCGCTGCTGCTCCGGGCGAAGTGCCGGTAGCAGCGGCTGACGTCGTCGCTGACGAAGAATAGGACCAACTCATACCATCCGCCCCCTCGTCCGGAGGGGGCGGTCAATTCAGTCCGGCAATCATTCGTACTTAAACATAGTTAAGGAAGGGGATCTACCTACCATGGCAGCAATCTCAGCATCTGCGGTAAAGGAACTGCGCGATAAGACCGGCGTGGGCATGATGGAGGCGAAGAAGGCCCTGGAAGAAGCGGCCGGCGACATCGAGAAGGCCGTCGACCTCTTGCGAAAGAAGGGTCTTTCGGCGGCCGCGAAAAAGGCGTCCCGCGTGGCATCGGAAGGCATGATCGCCTCGTTCAGTGAAGGCAAGGTCGGTGTCTTGATCGAGGTGAACAGCGAGACCGACTTCGTGGCAAAGAATGACGAATTCCAGAAGTTCGCGAAGGGACTGGCCCGGCTCGTCGCGGAGAAGGCGCCCGCTGACGTGGCGGCCCTCTCGCAGCTGACCCTGGACGGAGATAACGTCGAGGCAAAACGCAATGCGCTGGTCCAGAAGATCGGCGAGAACATCTCAGTCCGCCGCTTCGAGCGGTTCCAGACGGCCGACAACCTTGCCATCTACCTCCACGGCAGCAAGATCGGCGTTATGGTCGAGTATATCGGCGGCGACGAGCAGCTGGGCAAGGACATCGCCATGCACGTAGCAGCTGCCAACCCGCTCTACCTCTCCCGCGAGACGGTCGCCGCGGACGCGGTCGCCCGGGAGCGCGCGATCTGCGAGGCACAGGCCAAGGAGTCGGGAAAGCCGGACAACATCATCGGCAAGATCGTCGACGGCAAGATGGAGAAGTTCTACGGCGACGCCTGCCTCCTGGAGCAGATCTTCATCAAGGACCCGGACGGCAAGCAGAAGGTCAAGAACCTCCTGAAGGCCGCGGCGGTCAAGCGGTTCGTCCGGCTCCAGCTCGGCGAAGGCATCGAAAAGAAAAAGGCGGACTTTGCCGAAGAGGTTGCAGCCCAGCTCCAAAAATGATAGAATCGCTCACCGTTCAGCGATCGTGAACGCAACGCTCGCTGGCCGAAGATACAGATCCCTCACTCTGCACGTTCCGGAGCGTGATCCCTATGACCCAGTCACCGTACAAGCGCATCCTGCTCAAGCTCTCCGGCGAGGCCCTCATGGGCTCCCAGGGACACGGGATCGACCTGACGGTCATTGACAAGATCGCCTCGGAGATCAAAGAGGTCGCCGGGAACGGCATCGAGATCGCGATCGTCATCGGCGGCGGGAACATCTTCCGGGGGCTGTCGGCAGCCGCCAAGGGCATGGAGCGCGCAAGCGCCGACTACATGGGCATGCTGGCCACGGTCCTGAACGCACTCGCCCTCCAGAACACCCTAGAGAACAAGGGCGTGGCAACGCGGGTGCAGTCCGCCATCGAGATGCGGGAACTGGCCGAGACCTATATACGGCGGCGCGCAGTTCGGCACCTCGAGAAGAAACGCGTGGTCATCTTCGCCGCCGGGACCGGCAATCCCTACTTTACAACGGACACGGCCGCGGCGCTCCGGGCCATGGAGATCGGTGCCGAGGTCATCATGAAGGCCACTAAAGTGGACGGCGTCTACAACGCGGACCCGGTGAAGGACCCCTCCGCCGTCAAGTATGATCGTCTCTCCTACCTCGACGTGCTTCAGAAGAACCTCAAGGTCATGGACGCGACGGCCATCTCCCTCTGCATGGACAACAATCTTCCCATCATCGTCTTCAATCTCAATGTCCCCGGCAACATCAAGAGGATCGTGGCCGGCGAATCGCTGGGGACGCTGGTTACCGGGAGGTAACGGTGCTATGATGAACGAGCTTGTCAGGAAAGCGGACGAGAAAATGAACAAGGCCCACGAGACCCTGAAGCGTGAGTTCGCCGCCATCAGGACCGGCCGGGCGTCTCTCGGCATCCTCGACGGCATCATGGTGGACTACTACGGAACGCCGACCCACCTGAACCAGGTGGCAAACCTCGCCGTGCCCGATCCCAAGACCATCACCATACAGCCCTGGGAGCCCAAGATGCTGGGCGAGATCGAGAAGGCCATCCTCAAGTCGGACGTCGGTCTCAACCCCGGGAATGACGGCAAGGTCATCCGGCTGTCCATCCCCCCCCTCACCGAGGAGCGGCGGCACCAGATCGTGAAACACGCCAAAAAGCTCGCCGAGGACTGCCGCGTGGCCATTCGCAACATCCGACGGGACATCAACGACGATATCAAGAAAAAGGGCAAGGACAAGGACGCCCACATCTCCGAGGACGCCACGAAGAAGCTGCAGGATGATATCCAGAAGCTCACCGACAACCATATCAAGAAGATCGACGAGTTCCTTGACCACAAGGAAAAAGAGATCATGACCGTGTAAGAAGCAGAAAAGGAGGTCTTTTCATGCTTAACAAGCCATTCATCAAGATCCTTTCGCTGTATCTCATTATCGCCGTATTCGCGCTCGCCCTTCCCGCACCGGGATGGGCCATGCTCATTCCCGCGGGACAGGCTGTGACACGTTCCACCGACCAGACGAAGGTGCAGTCCGCGCTTGAGTCCTCAGTGATCAAACAGCGACTGCTGGATTTCGGCCTCACCCCGGAAGAGACCACGGCGCGGTTGAACAGGCTTTCGGACGAACAGGTCCACCGGCTTGCCGCGAACATGGACGCTGTCCAGGCCGGCGGCGATGTGCTCGGCGACGTGATCGTCATTCTCCTGATCGTGATCATCGTCATCGCGGTACTCGAACTGACCGGCCACCACGTCATCATGAGGCGCTAGCTCTCGACCAGCCACATCCCGGAAGAGGAGGTTTTGCCATGAAGCACATGCTCACTGCATTTTATGCCCGGCCCCTTGCCAGCTACCTGATCGCCGCGCTTCTTGCCATCTCGACACTCGCGGGTCCTGCGGAGGCCATGCTCCTGCCGGCCCCGTCCGCAGCACCCTACGCGGATCAGAGCGCGCCTTCACCGGACCGCGCCGCGGACATCGCAAAGATCCAGAAGACCCTCGAGACCAAAGAGCTGCGGCAGCGGCTCATGGACTACGGTCTCACCCCCGACGAGACCGCTGCCCGCATCGACAAGCTCTCCGACGAGCAGGTCCACCAGCTCGCCGCGAGCATGGACTCCCTCCAGGCGGGCGGCGATAGCGTTCTGGGACTGGTTCTCGGCCTCGTGATCATCGCGCTGCTGGTCGTCCTGATCATCTATCTCCTGGAAGGCAGGATCGTGATCAAGAAAACATGATCCCTCAGTTCAATCGGAACAAGGCCGTGGACAGCGTCATGACTGTTCACGGCCTTTTTTTACTGGGAGCCCTCGCAGTGCTCAATTTGGCACTGTCGGGATGCGGAGCAGCAAGCTTCGATGCCGTCAGGTCCGGCCTGGAAGGACGGGGGCATTACATTGAAGGCGTTCCCTTCGTAAAGCAGACGGAATATGACTGCGGTCCCGCAGCGCTCGCGAGCGTCCTTTCGTTCCATGGCAAGGCGGCCGACCTGGAACGGATTACGGCGAATGTCTACCTGCCCAAGCTCCGGGGGACCCTGCCCATGGACCTGGAGCGTTATGCGAAGGATGAAGGATTCAAGACCTCGTCATCTGCCGGGACCGCCGCTGCCCTGAAGACCGCCGTAAGGAGCAACAGCCCGGTCATCTGCCTCCTGGACCTCGGCTTCTGGTTCTACCGTCAGCCGCACTTCGTGACGGTCATCGGCTTCGATGACGGGAACGGCCTGTTCATCATGCACGACGGCGGAACACCGAGCAAGACAATGCTATACGAGGATTTTGAGAAGAAGTGGGCGCGGGCAGGGAAGTGGATGATCGTGATCACACCCTGAGGGTAAGAACGTAAAAAGTAGGATGGTAGGAGGACCGGCGGCGAGTCAATAGCGCTTCCCTTCTTACCTTCTGAACTTCCTACCTTCCCAGCCTTCATAGCCAAGGGTAATCGATAAGAATAATGCAACAAAATAACTCTCTCAAAACTATCCTCGTTCTCGCACTGCTGCTCTCCGGCTGCTCCCTGCCGAAGATCATCGTGCTGCACGATCCCCTGTCGGCGGACGAACATGTCCGTCTCGGCGGCATCTATGACACCCAGGGCAAGGTCGAACTTGCCCGCGACCAGTACCGGGCCGCGGTCAGGCAGGACAAGAAGCTCCTCCGGGCGTGGGCCCTCCTGGGCGACAGCGCCTTCCGGTCGAAAGAATACGAGGAAGCGGAACAGGCGTACGGGCAAGCGCTGGACCTCGACCCGAAGAACGGCGACCTTCACAACAACCTGGCTTGGGTCTATGTCCAGCAGGACAGGAAGTTGGGTAAGGCGCAGGACCTGGTCACGGCGGCCCTGGAGCTCAATCCCGATCACCGGCCGTACTACCTTGATACGCTCGGTGTCATCCAGTTGAAGCTCGGAAAGGTCCAGGACGCGATCGCTTCGCTTCGGGGATCGACGGAAACCATCCCACGGGACCTGCCGGACCTCCTTGCCGAGGCCTATCAGCATCTGGCGGAAGCGTACCGGGCCGCAGGTGATATTCCCGCTGCTGACAAGGCCCTGGAACGACAGCGCCAACTGAAACCGGAGACGCCGCTAGAGAAGGTCCCGCAGTTGTGAGCGAAGCAAATTCCCCTTGACTTTTCAGGCCGAATAATAGATATTTATATTTCCGTTTCGGCGGGAATCGGGCGGATAGCTCAGCTGGGAGAGCACAGCCCTTACAAGGCTGGGGTCACAGGTTCGATCCCTGTTCCGCCTACCAGAACATCAGTCATTAGTGAATAGTTAGTTGTGATTTGGCAAAAGCGTTCTTGATACCAGCGCCTGCCGCCATCTCCTGATAACTAATCACTAATATCTCATTACTAGCTTTCTTCCCATATGGGGTGGTAGTTCAGCCGGTTAGAACGCCTGCCTGTCACGCAGGAGGTCGCGGGTTCGAGTCCCGTCCACCCCGCCATTTATTTCACCTCTGTACAGCGATGCCCTTTTCTGTAATTAAGATTGATGGCTCTTCGAAGTTCAACGATATTGATTTAAATAAAAAATACAGAAAGGCTACGGATTGTCTCCGTAGCCTTTCGCTTTATTACTTTATGAACTTCGGGTTATGAGTCGTTCGAAATCCGACCATCAACTTGAGCGAACGTATAATAACACAGCATATTCAGAATTGTACGTGCATTTTGCTGGTTCCGATTTTATACTGGTTGACTACTTTTGACAGTATTCTGTTAGAAAAAGGTTGGAAAATTATAGCTTCTGCTCCTGCTTCTGTTGTTCTTGTTTTTGTTCCTGTTTCTGCTGTTCCTCTTGCAACCTTTTTCTATCCTCAGCGACTTTGACAAAGTTGACAGGAGGTAAGTGGAAGGGTGCAAATCCTCCCCTCCTCGTCAACTCTGCGATGAATTCCCTCATGTACGGAAACATAATAGCGGGACAATTAACGTTGCTTAGCAAATCTAAAAATCGCTGACTCGGCTCACTCTCAAACTGGAATGAAGCCGCCCCCTGAACTTCAAAGAGAAAAGGTGAGCTCTGATTGGTTTGCTGAATGCCCATCACCAACGACAAGACCCTTGTCTTTTGGTCGTAGTGAGGCTGCACAGCCATATTAGTTGATATCTCAACTGTCTGACCTTCCTTCAGTTGGACACTCTGGTTAATCGAATACTGAACGCTCGTTATCCTGAAATCCCGAAAATTAAACTTCGTGGTTTCAGGCTGCGAGGGCGATGGGGGTTTTTCCGTCATTATAGTCTTCTGTTTGTATCAGCAATCTATTTTCAGTTATTATTGTAGGCTGATAATGCACACCAACGTTGGGATTATATAGAATGGTTCCTCCCATCATCTTAACAGTCCACAGACCCTTCCCTGCTTCAACAAAACTCAAACACGTTGGGTTCTCAATTAACAAACGTATATGAATATCTAGTGATTTACTCTGAGTCAGTTGACCATTCTCATATCGTGCGACAGTAGGTCTACTAATTCCCAACTTATCTGCAAATTTCTCTTGAGTAAGTCGCAGCCTCTTGCGAATAGATACTATCTCATCGGAAGTAAGAAGATTATCAACCCTTCTCTGAAAATCCCTTATCCTCTTTTCCACTGTGTCGATGGTATCTTCACCGACAAATTCTTCTTCACAATTACTACAATGAAAAATAGGATAATAAGGAATACTTAAACGCTGTCCCTTGTACTCAAAAGTCTCCTCAATTTCTTTTCGTTCCAACTTACCTTGTGCACAAGAGGGACAAATATCGCCTATGTTATACTGTTTCATTAAAACGCTCTCCCCTATTTCCTCTTGAAAGAAACTATAACACCATTACCTTGCGGGGACTTTGATAGCTTGATATAGATATCTATTCCGTTGATGTTCCTTTTATAGACATCTTGGAAAGTACCTTTCACTTTTTCACTCGGCATTGTCTTATGAAAATCGGAGGGGTCCAACTGTATTACAGCGTCAACCATATCCTGAGCAGAGGCGAAACCAATTGCTACGGCGGTCTGAAAACCTGAGTGAGTAATATGCCGTGTTTCTTGCTTGCTCAGGAGCGTCTTCAGCTCTTTAAGGTCGTAAGAAGGTTTAATTCGCCCTATTTGTATCATAATGATATATCAGTAGCAGATTGATGTCAATGGCAATCGTAATAATATTACTTAATGAACCGCTCAGAAATATAAATATATGATTTATTAGTTAGTTACCATATTTCAATTAGGTTACATCAACATATGGTATTGTCAATCATTATTTAACCACATATTGAATGTTAGTCGTTAACGAAGTCAGGATAAAATAAAACATTATCAATAGCAAGATATTTCTCTGATATATTAGCTCATGTTTTCAATTAGTTACTAGATTTAAGAAAACCAGCTTATTTCTTTATAGAATATTTTATAGGATTTTGCACTTTTGAAAGTTTTTTTAGAAACTTATTTCAAAGCAGTAATTCGACTACTGAAGGATTCTAAGTTGCTAATTACATCTATTTTCCCATTTCCCAATAACCTCAATCGCCCATCCATTGCATTTATTTCAAGCCTAGCCTATACTTCTTTTACCATTACCTCTTTATGTGAAAGGACACCCGATGACCCTCACCCTCTTCGCATTCGGCCATCCCGATTTCAGCCAGCTTGGAGCCAAGCCCAAGACCTCGAAGCGGGGAAAATGGAAGAAGCCTGTTGGGTCCAAGCGTAAGGTAAAGAAGACTTTAATCAAATCGAGGACAACTCCACATGAGTAAAATCCATTACTTTCAACGATACGACCAGCGTGAAAACTGGGTTACGAATTCGACCCTTTTACTCCTATCACGCCTCTATCATTACAATCGTTTAAAATTTGAGCGAGTAATAAATTCCATTCTGACTGAAAGCAATTTATCGCTTAATATCGGGGTCAATTTTGGTCAGCAAGAGCGTGGTAAGCACAGCATTGTTGATGGGAGCATTTCTCAAGATAGTTTCAAAATGGTGATCGAGACAAAGCTCTACGATAATTTTACAGCAGACCAGCTCAAGCGTCACCTTGACGCATTTAGCGGTAATCAGAACGAAAAGATTCTCCTCGCACTTTCCAAGAACAAGGCTGACACCAAGTTAAAGAATAGCGTCTTCAAAGCACTTCAATCTAAAAAATACAAAGGTGTTAAATTCGCAACAACTTCGTTTGAAAATCTTATAGACACAATTCGAGATACTCTTGCGGAACATGACATAGAAATGTTAGAGATTCTCGAAGATTACATTTCCTTGTGCCAGGAAGAAAAGCTGTTTAATATCGAGAATCAGACTATGCTTGTTTTTGGAGCCTCTGAGTCTTTCACAGAAAACCTCAAGTATGGCATCTACTATGACCCCGTTACGAGAAATCATAGTTTGCCTTTTAAGTTTATTGGTCTTTATGTGAACAAGAGCATCCGTGCAATTGGACAAGTTACAAAGATTGTTTATTGTGAATATGAGAAGGGCAAACTTATTCCAACTAACGGTACGACCCTAAACTTGTCACGGGAAGAGCACGATAGAATCAAGGACACGATAGAGCAAACAAAATATTACGACTTAAAGTATGGCAACAAATTTTACCTTGTAGATGCATTTCATCAAACTGACTTTAAAAAGGTATCCTTTCAGTCACTCAGGGGAAAACGCTACTTCTTTCTTGAGGAAATAGACGGATTCAACGATAAGTTGTCAGCGAAAGAAGTTGCGAAACTTCTCGATGGCAAGAATTGGGAGTAAATCATGTCCAAGAGTCTCGACCCTAAAGAAACGGCAAACTTCGAGCAAGTGAACTGCTATCATAGAGGCTCTGAACAAGGCAAGGACTGAAGTGCTAGTTCAAGCCTACTCGTTTACAGCGCACCTATAGCAAAGGCTCTCGTTGATGCTCATAAGCGAAGCGTTCATGTAGAAGTAGTTCTTGATAAATCGAATAGGAATAAGAATGGCAAATATTCGGCAGTTGTACTAAATGTAGTTTGATTGAACATTGTCATCATCTTCTTCCCCGAGCTATATCGTCCAAGTCTTATTATGCCATTGTCTCCTTTCCTTGGTCCACTTGCCCCTCTTCTTCTTATGCTATACTTCTATCGGAGAGAGTTAAACCATGCCGCCGAAAGAACTGAATCCCTGGCTCCAGAAGATCGCGCAGCAATATCCTGACAAGTTCGCCGCAGAGAACATCATCTTCAGCCGCATCCACCCCGGCAATCGCATATTCATCGGTACGGGCTGCGGGGAACCCCAGAGCCTGGTCCGCAGCCTCATCGAGTTCGTCCGGTCCCATCCCAAGGCCTTCTTCGACACCGAGCTCCTGCAGGTGTGGACCCTCGGCGTGGTGCCCTATTCCGACGAAAAGTTCAAGGACAATTTCCGGAGAAACTCTTTTTTTATCGGCAACAATGCACGCGAAGCCGTGAACCAGGGCCTGGCCGACTACACCCCGATCTTCCTGTCCCAGGTGCCCGGCCTCTTCAACCGGAAGCTCGTTCCCGTGGACGTGGCGCTCATCCAGACCTCGCTGCCCGACGAGCACGGCTTCATGAGCCTGGGGGTCAGCGTGGACATCGTGAAGTCCGCTGTCGAGAACGCCGCCCTCGTCATCGCGCAGGTGAACGCCGAGATGCCGCGCATCCACGGCGACACCTTCCTGAACATCGCCGACGTCGACTTTCTGCTCCCCTGCGACGAGCCCCTGCTCGAGTTCTCGGCGAGCGTATCCGATGACATCGCCGAAAAGATCGGCAGGTACGTCGCCCGCATCGTGCAGGATGGCGACACCATCCAGGTGGGCTACGGCAGCATTCCCAACGCCATCCTGTCGCATCTGATGGACAAGAAGCATCTGGGCGTGCATACCGAACTTTTGACCGACGGTATCGTCGATCTTATGAAGGCCGGGGTCATCGACAACTCACGGAAGGACCTGAACCGCGGCAAGACCGTGGCGGCGTTCTGCATGGGCCATCGGGACACGTACCGGTACCTCCACGACAATCCGGCCATCGAGTTTCGCCAGGTGAACTACACCAATAATCCCACGGTCCTCGCGCGCCAAAGGAACATGACGGCCATCAACAGCGCACTCGAGATCGATCTCACAGGCCAGGCAACGGCTGAGTCCATCGGCGAGATATTCTACAGCGGCATCGGCGGCCAGGCCGACTTCATGCGCGGCGCGATCCTGTCGCCCGGCGGCAAGACCGTCCTGGCCATCCAGTCGACGGCGGAGAACGGCACGGTCTCCCGGATCGTCCCGTTCCTGAAAGAGGGTGCCGGTGTGACCCTGGGCCGCGGCGACATCCACTATGTCGTGACCGAGTACGGCATCGCCTATCTCCACGGCAAGAACATACGCGAACGCGCCATGGACCTCATCGCCATCGCCCATCCGATGTTCCGGGCCGGGCTCATCGACGAGGCAAAACGCAGGCACCTCATCTACAAGGACCAGGCCTACGTCACCGGAGGAGGCGGCGAGTACCCCGAGTTCCTGGAGGCCCACCGGACAACCAAGTCCGGGTTCCCCCTGTTCCTCCGGCCGGTGCGAATGAACGATGAACCGCTGCTCAAGGACTTCTTCTACCACCTGTCGACCGATTGCATGTACAGCCGCTTCATCTCCTCGCGGGCCGACATGCCCCACGAGCGGCTCCAGAAGTTCGTGGCGATCGACTACAACCGGGAAGTGGTCATCCTCGCGACGATCGAGCAGGACGGAAAGGAAGGGGTCGTCGGCATGGGGCAATACATCATCGATGAGAAGAGCCATACGGCGGAAGTGGCCTTTGTGACCCTGGACAGCTACCAAGGCAAGGGCATCGGGCTGGAGCTGCTCACGTACCTCACCTTCCTGGCAAAGAAGCAGGGGCTTTTGGGCTTTGCCGCGACCGTACTGCAGGAGAACAGGCCCATGCTCCATCTGTTCGAAAGCATGGGGTTCGCGATCGAGAAGCGGCTCGATGCCGGGTCTTACGAGCTCACCATGTCGTTCCGGGAGTGATCCATGACCTTCGCCTTCGCTTCCTTATATACGATGTCCCTCGCGCTCTGGACCGGCGGCATGGCCCTCTTCACATTCGTCGTCACGCCTGCCATCTTCCGCTCATTCGGGAGGGACCAGGCGGGCGAGATCGTGGGCAAGCTGTTCCCCGGGTTCTTCCTCTTCTGCCTCGCTGTCTCGTCGACGGCGCTCGTCCTGTTCTTCCTGCTCGACGCAGAGCAGACAACGCGTCCGTATCGCGCTTCCCTTTCCCTGCTCGTCCTCGCCGTCATCATCAACACCTATGTCCTGTTCTCGCTCCATCCGAGGACGGTCGAGGTAAAGCAGCTGGTCACTTCCTTCGAACGCTCTGCCCTTGATTCCCCCGAACGCAAGGAATTCCGGAAACTCCATGCCGTGAGCGCCGTACTGAACCTGGTCCTCCTGCTCGACGGCACAGCCCTTCTGGTCATGAGCCCCCTGCTGAAGCGGTAATGCACTGAGCCCCATGATCTGTCGATTTTGGACGATTCATGGATGGATGGCAGCGGAAGGCCGTACAGGGAGAACAAACGGGGTGGAGGAATGCAGAGCAGATCCTCAGTGTCACACAGGCTTAACGCGTTAATTGCGTCTACGTCCAGCATTATTACTACCGGCATCGAGGCCTGCTGCCGTGGGATCAATACGAAACGTACGTCCCTGCCGCGGCCAGCAGTTCGGCGATACGCTCCTCCTCCACCGCCTCGGCGACATGGTCGAAATGCTCGTCGTCGATCCCGCGAAGCGAGAGCGCCTGTTTGTTCACATAGACCGACACGCCCCGGCCTTTCAGGAAATGGAGCAGGCTGCCGTAGATCTCGGGGATGCCTTCCGCCGTGGTCCCCAGCAGGCCTGCCAGATGCAGCCGCTCCTTTGCGGCGATCTCGACGCGGTCGATGGGCGTCGAGTGTCCTCCGAACCACCGGCCCATCTTGAGCGACAGCACTCCCTCGGCATCGAACAGGACAACGACCTTGTGGCCCTTCTTGAGGGCACCCGCGATAACCTGCGGGACCAGGACCGTACGGTCGGTATCGCCGTTCAGGAGCGTCTTCACGTGGACCAGGTACGTCCGCGGCGGCACTGCTACCGCTTCCACTGCAGGGACCGGCGACGCGGGAAGCAGCAGCACCATCAACGCAAGCAGCGCCCGGGCCTTCATTTCGGCTCCACCGGATAATCTGCGCCGACCCATTCCCACCAGCCCCCCTTGAGCGCGTACGCCTTCGGGTATCCCAGCGCCTTCAGCTTGAGCACCGCACGGGCGCTCGTCTCTTCGTTCGCTCACGTTCAGTAGACTATGAACGTTGTATCGCTGGGAAACGAACTGGCCCACATCTCGATGTCCCACTTGTCGATCCGCACCGCGCCCTTGATCTTCTTGTCGCTCTTGTACCAGGTCATCTCGGTCCGGCCATCGACGAAGAGCACCTTCGGGGCGCCGAGCAGCGCCTTCGCTTCCTCCTTGGTGATCCTCGGCGCGTCTGCCGTCGCCGCCGAGGCAGGCAGCGTTCCCGCCGAGAGAAGGCAGGCCATCGCCACCAGCATCCAATGCTGCCGCCTCGCTTTGTTCATTCCCCCTCCTTGACCGCTTTTCGGCCTTTCGAGGCATTCCTTCTGTACTTCATGTACAGCTCTTCGACCTTTGTTCTCGCCCAGGGAGTCCTTCGCAGGAACTGCAAGCTGGATTTGATGCTCGGGTCGTTCGTAAAGCATTTGATCTTGATGATCTGCCCCAGCTTCTCCCACCCGTGATGCTCCACCAGCTGGTTCAGGATCATTTCCAGTGCGATGCCGTGTAGAGGATCGTTCTGTTGTTGTTCGCTCATATCCATTTCGTTTTTCTGTCCCCTTGTCCCCTTGTCAGGTTCCTTACTCTCCCATCACCAGCGTCGACATCATGGAAACGGACCAGACGATGTCCGACAGGGAAAGCTGGAAGTCGACGGTGGAATCGAAAAAGAGCGTGACCCGTGCCGGATATTCCTCGTCCTGAAGCCACAGGATGATGGTCACCGGTACACGCGGCAGCGGGTAGAGGCGGACCGCTGCATCGCCATACCGGGCGATCTCGGCGCCGAACTGCAGGCCCCGCTCGATGAAAGCTACTTTGTCCCGGCCAAACCGCTCCTCGATGCGGTCCAGCGGGAGCACGTGGGTCCCCGAAAAGAAGCGCTGGCCGCCTTTGACATCGAGCGGCCTGATGAGCCGTCCGGTTGCCGGAATGTCCTTTGCGCTGGTCATATACCACAGGACCGCGAGCCTGAAAAAATCCTTGTACCGTTCGAGGAAAAGACCGGCCTTCGGATCCGTGCTCGTGATCGTTCTGGCATCGGGCGCCACGGTGAAATCGATGCCATAGGCCGTGATCGCATAGGCCCTGGCCGCTTCATCGTACACTGCCCGGGCGCCGGAACAAACATCCTGCGGCCTGAGCTCCGCCAGGTTCTCCCACGCCTTTGCTTCTCCCCACACGGTCTTTATGGGAACAAGCTCCGCCTTGCTGGCCTCTTTCCGGATCCGATGTTCGATGTGCTGTTTCAAAAGGCACGGCTCCTTCGATCAGATACAAATCGACTACTTAAAAGAGGGTGGGGGTTATGTGCCGCAAAAAAGCGCAAGATACGTAAAATGGTCTTAATTATTTGTGCTTTTTGTGCCTCTTTGCGGCCAAGAGTTATTGTTTTCTTCGTCCTCTCGCTGGAAAGCGCCTGCTTTTGGTTTTGTCCTTCGTGGTAGATGATCTTGCTCCGGCTAGCCCAACTCATCGATAGGCTGACTTGTCCCCGATGTCATAAGCGATCGGCATGAACACCTTCCGGAGCGTGAAGACGACCAGCAGGGCGGCGATCAGGGCCAGGCCGTAGGACGCTCCACGGACCGTGAGGCTGCCGCTTGCTACCAGCAGCAGATAGAACGGCATGATCATGGCAAGGAGGTAGCCCTCGAAAAGCTTGAAGCAGAAGGCCTCCTTCGCGGTCACAAATCCCAGGCATCCCGAAAGCGGAAGCAGGAGCAGCGCGCTGGAGGGGGCCTGGCCGAGGCCGCCGGACAGGGAGCCGTTCCCGATGAAAAAGAGCACGGCAAGACAGCCAAGGCTGATGTAGAAAAGGTTCTTCAGATAGACATGGAACTTCCTTATATAAAGATGAATGAAGAACACGCTCAGACCGACGGCTCCATAGAGGCCGCAGACAAGGGAGTCGGCTGACCGGCTGCTGACCGGTGGAGTGGGAGCTGACGCTGCCGTCACGAAGAGATATGCCAGACCGCTCAGTATGATGGCCGACAGCACGATGCCGGCGCGGTAGAGCACGACCGTTATCTTGTCTTCCCGCGTAAGAGGTTGGAACACCTGCTTTTCACCCATTGATCACTCCTTTTTATAGTTATAAGACCCGGGACCTTTCTTTAGACACTGAAGACATTGAGAACAGCCCTGATAGATGCGGATGGATCAAACGCTTTTCCTGGTATTAAAATCAAACCTAATGCTGTATCCGCTTTTATCCGCTCTTAAATCCGCCCTTATCCGTGTCAAAGATGTTCAGACGTTGGCAATTCTTTTAACACTGAAGACCCTGAAACGACCATGATAATTGCGGATACACCAAGGTCGTATCATGCTTTTTCATAGGATGTCATCCGCCCGTATCCGTGTCAGAGATGTTAATTCTTTGGTGTTTTTATCTTTTTCCAGAACGCCAGGTCGCTTACCATGAGCTTTAACAGCTGGCCAGGGGACATTTTCGAGGCCTCTTTGCACCTGCAGTCGTCCCCTGCACGTGCTTCTGCGGCCTTTTCGTCTTTCCCTGGTCTGCCAGGATCACTGGTTTTCGGGTAATGGATGATCATGCCCTGTCCCTTTCAATGCATTTTACCTCACCGGGCACAAATATGCCAAATGATAACTACCGCTATTTACAGAGAAAAGGCACCGGGCGACCCCCCCTCCCGGTCGTTTTATTTCAGGAATACCCTTGCAATTGGCGTCAAAAAGCGTATATTTAACCTATAGACTACGCAACGAGGTATGGTCCTCTTGTTTGGGAACGAGATGTCGTCCGGCCTCACCATCGATCACCGACTCCCCTGCTCTCACCTTTTCCCCCGAAAAAAAGCGACTGCATGCCTGTTGGCGAACGATGTGTTATTGCAGACACCCACGCGGGTGACCGCGAAGAAGACGTAACGCGCTGTTCGGCAACGACCGTCGGCGAACCTGGCAGCACAAGGAGGCAGTATGGCGAAGAAATTGTATGTAGGGAATTTGTCGTATAACACGGTGGAAGATGATCTGCGCGAAGCGTTCTCGAAGCTCGGCGAGGTCGTATCCGCCACGCTGATCGTCGATCAGTCAAGCGGCAGGTCCAAGGGATTCGGTTTCGTGGAGATGGCCTCCGATGAGGATGCAGCCAAGGCGATCACCGCGATGAACGGCACGATGTTCATGGACCGGACGATCACGGTGAACGAGGCCAAGCCGAAGACCGAGCGTTCGGGCGGCGGCGGTGGCGGCGGCAGGGATCGCGGCGGATACGGCGGCGGCGGGGGAGGAAGGTCTTGGAGATAAGAGTCCTCTCAAGGGACATCGAAAAGGCGCTGCGCAACCTGAAAAAGAAACTTCAGCTCGACGGACTCTTCGGCGAGCTGAAGAAGCGGCGCCATTACGAGAAGCCCTCGGTGAAGAAAAAGAATAAGCGGCTGGAGGCGGAGAAACGAAGGCGAAAGATCCTGAAGCGCGCGCGTTCATCCGGTTCGGGGCCGAGGCCGTCAGGTTCACGGCCATCAGGACCGTCAGGGCCGTCACCGTCACCTGCTGCATAGAACGGCTGCGCCTGAAACGAGAGAATGCATTGATCGAATAAGCATGCCAGTGGAGAGCTGCGGGCTGGCAACGTATGCGGCCCGCGCTTTATTTAAAGAATTGAGATTTGATCCTCTGGGTCACGCTGCATAATAACATCCCCTGATCTTCCCTTCCGCCACCACCACCGCCTCCGCAATCAGCGAGGATCGGCATCAGGGCTCCCGGGAATGCTCTCAGCATCGTGTTTTGTGATAAACCTCCTGTCTACGATTTCCTTACTATGTCCGACCTCGGGCATGAACCCCTTCTTACAATTTATTTAGGATTCTGATACACTTTTCTCAATCCGAGCCATCGCGATCAAGGAGGTTCTTCATGTTCACCAAGAACGATATCAGCGGCTATAAGAACGCACTTGAAGGGGTCAAGCTGAAGACGCTGGTCCACGGCGCAAAGACGCTGATGGCAGAGTTCAGGCTCGAGCAGGGGGCGGTCCTGCCGAGGCACAAACATCCGCATGAACAGACCGGCTATCTTGTGTCCGGACGGATCGACCTGACGATCGCCGATGTGACGCATGAAGTTGTTCCTGGAGACAGCTGGTGCATTCCCGGCGATGTTTCGCACAACGCGGTCGCACGTGAGAATTCCGTGGCAATAGAAGTGTTCTCCCCGGTGAGAGAGGATTATCTCCCCTAGACCTATAGCAGACACGGGACATGGTTGCATAAACTTCATGTTTTCTAAGAACTTCTTCCTAAGAACTATTGCCCTCCGCAGTACGAGCTTATCCCGATTTACCTTTTTCCCTCCCCGAGGTATCGTATGATCAACAAGAACAAAAAAGCCACCCACAAGGAGGGAATGAACATGTTGACCAAAGGCGGACATACGGTAAAGGCGGGGACCTACTGGAACATGGCGAACGGCAGCAGGGTGCAGATGGAACAGGAAGGCGTGCTTCCGGGCAGCGGAACGACCCGGTACATCAAGGCCCCGGTGGTCGTGATGCTCATGGCGGCTCCGGTCATCGGTCTGGTATTCGCGGTGTTCCTTCCCTTCATCGGGATCGCAATGACCCTGAGCCTGATCGGCAAGAAGCTTGCAACTACGGTTACCGAGGCGGCTGCAGGCAGCATGTCCTTCGGATGGCGGCCCGTGGAGGCTTATCTGGCCGGCAAAAAGCGGAAGAATGAGGCGAGGGCAAAAAAGGACAAAAAGGATGGCGGAAAGCAGTAGCGAGGCATCACAAGAGCATGACAAGGCGGGACAGGTCACACTGTCCCGCCTTTTTATTTTATAGAATCTCAGGCATCAAAGATAATCGAGATGCTGGTTTTTTTTGGGGAGCTCATCGCTCTGCCGCACAGCATGCTAAAGTGAATTGTGATTTTCTAACACTGTGCGGCAATCCAAGAGCACTTTCGCTGCGCCCGTGCAGGCCGGTTCTTTTTTATTCGGTCCATTTCAAGCGCATGATTTATCGCGGCTATCGCATCAGACCTCCCCGGCGCTGGGGTACGGAAAAAAAGCTTTAGACCTTGACGTTCCAAAAGCGCCTGCACCCCGTGAATAGAGCCGCGCGCTACATGCCCGGAATAAAGATGGTCAAACCACAAGAGCATGCATGCGCGTGCGAAGCGTAAGCGCACTGGGATAGCCGTCTTGTCCGGAAAAACAGCGGACAACATGGCATGTTTGCGCGGCACTAAGAACCGGGGTGCAGAAAAAAACGAAGCGGTTTCTAGGTCAGGTCATCACTCTTTTTATACCCCGGGTTTTCCCGGCAGGCCGATATAGCGAACAATAAGCTGATCGAAAAGCCGGTCAGGAAGGATCTTCTTGAGAATTGCCCGGAACCGCACGCCTGGGCCCACGAGATACCGGGTCTTCGGGTTCACCGCGGTAAGGGCATGCTCGACAGCGCGGACGACATGGACGGGATCGAAGGCGGACGCGGCCGCCTTGCCCGCGGTCCTCGTGACCGCTTCGAAGGCGGGACCGTAAAGGTCGGCGGCTTGTGAAGGAAGGTCTTGACGTGTTTTCTGCGCCGCAGCAAGGGACTTATTCCATATGGGCGTCGCCACATCCCCGGGCTCGATGACCGAGACAGAGATGCCCCAGGGCAGGAGCTCGATCCGGAGGGCGTCGCTGATCGCTTCGAGGGCATATTTGGACGCAGAGTACGGCCCGATATACGGGAAGGCCACTCTGCCGGCGATCGAGCTCATGTTCACAATGCGTCCCCGGGCTTGCCGCAACAGGGGCAGAAACGCCTGGGTGACCGCGATCTGGCCGAAGACATTCACCTCGAACTGTTTCCGTATCTCCGAAAGCGGGAGAAATTCGAGCGGGCCGCCGACCGCAATGCCCGCATTGTTCACCAGGCCGGAAAGCCCCAGCCCCCCGGCCGCCCTGGCAACAAGGTCTGCGGCGGCGGCAACGGAGGCACTATCGGTCACCTCTATGAGGAGCGGGGTTATCCTTCCCGCGGATCCCTCGATCAGCGGTCTTCCGTCGCCCTCGTTCCTTATTCCCGCAAAGACGCGAAACCCGAGACTGTCCATATGGAAAGCACAGGCCATTCCGATGCCGGTGGAAGCGCCGGTGATGACAACCGCGCCCTTGGTCGCTCCTGGTCCGTCAGTCATGAAAACCTCCCTCTCTTCCATGATCATGCAAGCGATCGATCTTTCCCCGGTGACGTTCGTGATAATACCACAAGGAGGGCCGCCGGGAACAGGTCTCTTTTTTATCACCAATCCCCATGTCTGTTCTTTCTGTCTCCGCGTCTCCGTGTCTCCGTGTCATGATGTACCCTTGTCACCTTGTCATGTTTGCCTTGTCCCCCCGTCTCCGCGTCTCCGCGTCCCGCCTCTTCCTTGACCTCCCCCCCATCCTCGTCTACACTTACAGTATGCTCTCCGCACTGTTCAACCCGCAATCCATCGCGGTCATCGGCGCGTCGGCGGACCCGAAAAAGGTCGGCCACGCCGTGCTAAAAAATCTCCTCCAGTACAATTACCCGGGAAAGCTCATTCCCATCAATCCCTCGTGCCCCGAGATCCTCGGACTCAAGGCGTTCCCCGCGGTATCGGCGTCCGGAAGCGTCGTGGACCTGGCAATCATCGCCGTACCGGCGAAGTTCGTCCCGGAAACGCTCATCGACTGTTCAGCCGCCGGCATCAAGGCGGCGGTGATCCTGAGCGCCGGGTTCAAGGAGGCGGGCGCGGAAGGTACGCTCCTGGAGCAGCGGGTCAAGGACATCGCCAAAGAACGCGGCATCCGCGTCCTGGGCCCCAACTGCCTCGGCCTGATCAACACGGGCAACGACATGAACGCCACCTTTGCGGGGGGCATGCTGCCGAAGGGCCGGATCGCCTTCTTTTCCCAGTCCGGTGCGCTTGGCATCGCCATCCTCGACTGGGCACTGGGGAACAAGATAGGCTTTTCCAAGTTCGTCAGCCTGGGGAACAAGGCCGACCTGAACGAGATCGACTTCATCGAATACTTCGCCAACGACCCCGACACGGACATCATCCTGGGTTACATCGAGGACGTGGTGAGCGGCAAGCGGTTCCTCAAGGCCGCGGCGCAGGCCACCCGGTCGAAGCCCATCGTTCTGCTCAAGTCCGGCGGCACCGAGGCGGGAGCCCGGGCCGCGTCGTCCCACACCGGTGCGCTGGCCGGGTCCGACGTCGCATTCGAAGCCGCGTTCCGGCAGTCCGGCGTCATCCGGGCTGCCGGCGTCGAAGAGCTCTTCGACGCGGCAACGACCTTCTCGGGCAGGAAGCTGCCCGACGGGAACCGGTTGCTCATCATCACCAATGCCGGCGGGCCCGGTATCCTCGCTGCCGACACGGCGGAGCGCATTGGCGTCAAGCTGCCGCAGATGTCAAAGGAGACCCTCGACAGCCTCATCAAGCTGCTCCCGCCCAGCGCTTCGGTCTACAACCCCGTGGACCTGATCGGCGACGCCACCTCGGAGCGGTATGCAGCCGCGCTGGAGAAGGCCGTTGCCGACCCCAATGTGGACGGCGTGCTCGTGATCCTGACGCCCCAGGCAATGACCGATGTGGACAATGTCGCGGACCTCGCCGTCCGGACTTCAGCGACGACGGACAAGCCCATCCTCACCTCGTTCATGGGTTCGCTCAGCGTGAAGAGCGCCGTTGAGAAACTCAAGCAGAAGTCCATCCCGAACTTCTCCTACCCTGAGACCGCCGTCCGGGCCTTCAAGAAGCTGGCCGACTACCGCCAGTGGCAGGGCGTGAAGGACGAAGAGATCACCCTCGGCTGGTTCAACGAGGACGCCGTGCAGGACCAGATCGATGCCCTGATGAAGCGCGGGATATACCAGGTCGGAGAAGAAGAGGCCATGGCCATCCTGGCCTGCTACGGCTTCACCTTCCCGAAGCGAACGCTGGTAATGACCTCCCGGGAAGCCGCGGCTGCGGCAACGGCCATAGGGTTTCCGGTGGTGATGAAGATCTCGTCCCCCGACATCCTGCACAAGACCGACGTGGGCGGCGTGAAGATCGGCGTGAAGACTGCGAAGGAGGCAGAAGACGCCTTCCTGTCGATCACGGCGAACGCACGGCGGTTCATGCCCCAGGCCTACATCAAGGGCGTCATGATCTACGAGATGGTCAAGGGGGGCAAGGAGGTCATCCTCGGCGTCACCCGCGACCGGACCTTCGGCCCCATGATCATGTTCGGCCTGGGCGGCATCTACGTCGAAGTGCTGAAGGACGTCGCCTTCCGCATCGCGCCGGTCGCCCGCAGGGACGCCCTGAGCATGGTGAACGAGATCAGGACCGTGGGACTGCTCAAGGGGGCGCGCGGTGAAAAGCCCGTCGACCTCTCCGCCATCGCCGACAACATCGTCCGGCTCTCGACGCTCGTGACGGCCTTCCCGGAGATCCAGGAGCTGGACATCAATCCGCTCGTGGTGATGGAGAAGGGCGCCGTCGCGCTCGATGCACGGGTGATATTCAGCCAGCCGCGATGACCGCGGGAACGCGAACAGGTGCGTGCAATCCGGCTCGAACTGCGCTATAGTCAAAGAGATCCAAGAATCGACATACTATAGCAGAGAACCTATTTCACCGCAGAGTTCGCAGAGATCGCGGAGAGGTCTTAATATATTCAGAGACAGAACCAGGCATTAACGTTTTTGATTTTACTCTGCGGTCTCCGCGTGCTCGCTTAGAAGCGCCTACTGTTGGCTGCGGTAAAAACTTTTACATTAAGAATTTGTTTTCCAGGAGGAAGGAATGATCCCGATTCTCGTCGTGTCAAACACCCCCTACGCCGGAAGGACATTCGTCTCGCTCGGGCTGGCCCTGAAGCTCAAAGAGATGGACTACGACGTAGGCTATATGAAGCCATTCGGCACCGTGCCGGTGAAGTCCGGCCCGGCGATCCACGACGCCGATGCCCTCTTCGCCCGGGAGGTCCTGGGCCTCACGGACCCCATCGAGACGATATCGCCCTTCGTGCTGGACTTCGAACAGCAGGCGATGCTGCTCACCGGCGGGTTGAAGGACGCGCAGAAGCGCGTACTCGCCGCGTTCCGGACGCTCAAGAGGAAGGACTTCGCGATCATCGGCGGCGCAGGCGACCTCTTCGAGGGGGCGCTCACCGGCCTTGACGCCCTCTCGCTCGCCGGGGCGATGGAGGCCCATGTGCTCTTCGTCGAGCCCTGGCGCGGCGATACCTCGCTCGACGCCCTCTACGGCGCGGCGCAGCTCTTCGGCGAACGCTTCGCCGGCGGGGTCCTGAACAAGGTCCCCGAAGCGGCCCTGTCCCGCGTGAAGCAGGAGATCAAGCCCTTCCTCTTAAAGAAAGGCGTGCCGCTCTTCGGCGCGTTCCCCAAGGACCGCTTCCTCGAGTCCGTGACCGTGCGCCAATTGAACGAGATCCTGAACGGCAAGGTGCTGAGCGGCGAGACCCGCCTCGACGAGTCCGTGGAGAACTTTCTCATCGGAGCCATGGACGTGGACAGCGCGCTCACCTATTTCCGCAGAACACCCAACAAGGCGGTCATCACCGGCGCCCACCGTTCGGACATCCAGCTCGCGGCGATGGAGACCTCCACCAAGTGCATCATCATCACCGGCGGCCTCCAGACCAACGAGGTCGTGCTCGGCAAGGCGCGCGCCACCAACACCCCGATCCTGTCGGTGCCCGATGACACATTCAGCACCATCGACAAGATCGAAATGCGCGTCGGGAAGACGAGCATTCGCGAGCGGAACAAGGTCGAGCGGGCCAGGAAGATCCTTGATACCGAGTTCGACATGTTCGGGTTTCTGAAAAGCGTGAAGGCGAAGACATGACCGGGGGGTTGGGTAAAGGCTCAAGCCTTGCTTTTCCAGAGGCCCCTGCATCCCGTGAACAGGTTCGCGTACAAGCATGCCCGGAACAAAGCCCGCAAGCCACAGATCATGCCTGCGCGTGCGAAGCGTAAGCGCACAGGGATGACCGTATCGTCAGGCACAACAGAAGACAACTTGGCATGCCTGCGCGGACCTGTGAATGGCGGTGCAGAAAAGAATGAAAGATGATGATCAGTAGACGTTGAGCCGCTTCTTCCGGGTCCATATGCACGTTCCAGGACAACACCATGCATAGCACCTCCATCAAACAGCTCCTCCACGAACACCGCTCCTACTTCGCGACGGGCATAACGAAGGACCCCTCCTTCCGCCTGGAGCAGCTCAGGGTCCTGAGAAAGGCCCTCACGGACAACGAGGACGCGCTCTTTCACGCGCTCAAAGAGGACCTCAATAAACCTGCCTTCGAGGCCTACGGCGGCGAGTCCGCCATCGTCCTCCACGAGATCGACCATGCGCTCCGCCACCTCCGGTGCTGGTCGAAGCCTCGGCGCGTCAGGACGCCGCTGGCGTTCTTTCCCGCCCGGTGCTTCATTCATCCCGTGCCCTTCGGCGTGGCCCTGATCATCGGCCCCTGGAACTTCCCGGTCCAGCTCATGCTGGCTCCCCTGGCGGGCGCGATGGCCGCCGGCAACTGCGCCGTGCTCAAACCTTCCATTACCGCCCCCCATACGTCGCACATCATCATGAAGCTCATCAGCGAGAACTTCGATCCGGCCTATGTGTCCATCGTCGAAGGAGGAGCCGAAACGGCGCAGGCACTGCTTGAAGAGCGGTTCGATCACGTCTTCTTCACCGGCGGGGTCGCTTCCGGCAGGCTCGTCATGGCGGCGGCGGCGAAGCACCTCACCCCGGTCACGCTGGAGCTGGGCGGCAAGAATGCCTGCATCGTCGACGCCGACGCCCCGCTGGACATCACGGCGCGGCGGATAGCCTTCGGCAAGTTCTTCAACGCCGGCCAGAGCTGCGTTGCCGTGGATTACCTGCTCGTGGACCGGCGTATCAAGCAGGCGCTGCTGTCGCGCATCCTCAAGTACACGGTCGAGTTCTACGGCGAGGACGCTTCCCGCAGTCCGGACTATGCACGGATCGTGAACGAGCAGCACTTCGACCGGTTGCTGGGGCTGCTGCACGCCGGGGACATCATGATCGGCGGCGGATCGGACCGGGCAAACCGGTACATCGCGCCCACGGTCATCGACGGCATAACCGGCAACGAACCGATCATGGAGGACGAGATCTTCGGCCCCCTGCTGCCGGTCATCTCCTACGACGACCTGTCCGAGGCCATCGAGTTCGTGAACAGCAGGCCCCGGCCCCTGGCGCTCTATTTCTTTTCCCGGAACGCGGCACATCAAGAACGGGTGCTGGCCGGGACCTCGTCGGGCGGCGGGTGCATCAACGACACGGTCGTTCACGAGACCGTGACCGGCCTGCCCTTTGGAGGCGTCGGCGACAGCGGCATGGGCAAGTACCACGGCAAGGCGAGCTTTGACACCTTCACCCACGAGCGGAGCATCGTCAGGAACGGATTCCTGGTCGATGTCTTCTTGCGCTATCCTCCGTACAGGGACCATCTCCGATGGCTGAAAAAACTTTTTTGAGTTGAACGAGCCGCCGTCAGGTATCGCTCGCTCAACTATCCTGCGCGGCGATCTTCTGATATAATAACTACGGAAATCCTTACAAGACACCATGAAAGAAAAACCCAGGACATCGCGCACACCTGCGCGCAAAGCGCCGTTAAAAAAGTCCCCGCCGAAGGACGCGCTGCGGGCTGACGCCGCCATGCCCCTCTTCGACGAGAGTTACCGCATACTCTTCAACACCATGTCGCAGGGCGTCATTTTCCGCGACCACGAGGGCCGGATCGTATCGGTGAACACCGCGGCGGAGCGCATCTTCGGCAGAAAGGCTGCGGACCTCCTCGGCAAGACAAGCGCCGAGGTCCACGAGCAGGCCCTTCGGGAGGACGGTTCCCGCCTTCCCGTGGGAGCGTTCCCCGCAGACGTCGCCCTTCGGACCGGCAAACCCCTGACCGGCTTCATCATGGCCACGCTGAATCCGGTGGCGAACGAGTACCGTTGGATCAGCGTCGATGCCATGCCGATCTTCCGCCCCGGGGAACAGCGGCCCTATCTTGTCTATATCCTTTTCGAGGACATCACCGGACGCAGACGCATGGCCCGGGAGCTCCAGAAGGCCCACGACCACCTGGAGCAGGATGTGCACGATCGGACCCGGGAGCTTGTCGATGCCAATGAGGAGCTCTCCGCCCAGATAGAGGTCCGAAAAAAGGCAGAAACGGCCCTGCGGGAGAGCGAGCAGACCTTCCGGCGGCTGGCCGAGAACGCGGAGGACCTGATCTACATCTACCGGCTCTGGCCGGAGCGAAAGTTCGAGTATGTCAGTCCCTCGGCGACGGCCATGACCGGATACACCCCCGACGAGCACTACGCCAATCCGGACCTCAGCCTCCAGATCGTCCACGCCGATGACCGGGGCAAGCTTACCGACGTCGCCACGGGCAGGAGCGATCCGCGGCAGCCGCTCACGCTCCGCTGGGTCCGGAAGGACGGCAGGACCATCTGGACCGAACAGAGGAACATTCCCATCACCGATGCGTCCGGACGGGTCGTCGCGCTCCAGGGTATCGCCCGGGATATCACCGAGCGGGTCCGGATCGAGGAGAAGCTGCGGGAAAACGAGCGGTTCCTCCAGACCATCATCGATACGGAACCGGAATGCGTCAAGATGATGAGCGCCGAGGGGACGCTGCTCATGATGAACCGCGCCGGACTCGCCATGATCGACGCCGATTCCCTCGACCAGGTCAAGGGCCAATGCATCTATCCGCTCATCAACCCGCCCTACCGCAAAAAATTCATACGCATGACGGAGCAGGTGTTCCAGGGAACGGGCGGCAAGCTCGTTTTCGAAGCGACCGGCCTGAAGGGCAGACGCATTTGGCTCGAAACGCACACGGTCCCGCTCAGGGACGAACAGGAACGCATCATCGCCGCCCTCGGGATCACCCGGGACATCACCGAGCGTACAATGGTCGAAGAGCTCCTTCGTACGAGCGAAGCCGGCCTTCGGGCGGCCCAGCGCCTCGCGCATATAGGCAGCTGGGAACGAGACCCGCGGACGCAGGAGGTCCGCTGGTCCGAGGAGACCTTCCGCATTCTCGGCAGGGATCCGGAACGCGATACGCCCTCCTTCGACGACTTCCTGGGCGCGGTCCACCCCCAGGACCGTGACACCGTTACCGCGGCCCTTGCCGATGCGCTGCGGAAAAAACAGCCCTATGACACGGACTTCCGCGTCATCCGCCCCGACGGCGCCGTGCGCATCGTCCACGCGCAGGCCGAGGTCACCTTCGATGCAGCCGGGGCGCCGGTGCGGATTCTCGGCACCATCCAGGACCTTACCGAGCGCCGCCGCGCCGAAGAGCTGCTGCCGCGCATCGTGGAAAAGATCTTCTCAAAGACCGGCCAGGACTATTTCCGCTCGGTCGTGGAATTCGTGGCGACGGAGCTCGGCACCGAGTTCGCTATGCTGGTGGAGCGCCTTCCGGACGGCAGGACGATGCGGACCGTCGCCGGGTACGCTCACGGCAGGCCCGCAAGCAGCTTCGAGTACGACATCGAGAACACTCCCTGCCAGAACGTCATCGGCAAGACCTCATGCTTCTACCCGGAGCGGATGCAGGCGCTCTTTCCGAAGGACGCACTGCTGGCCACGATGGAGATCGAAAGCTACGCGGGCATCCCGCTTTCCACTGCGGCGGGCCGCCCTCTGGGCGGTTTCGTGACCATGGGATGCCGGCCGATGAAGGCCGCGGATCGGGACCGCATTATCACGCTGCTCCAGCTCTTCTCGGGCCGTGCCGCGGCCGAACTGGAACGGATGCAGTCGGAAAAGGCCCTCCAGCAAAACGAACACCGGTTCCGGCAGCTCGTTGAATCGGTCACCAGCTATATCTACACCGTGACCGTGGAACAGGGCAAGGCCGTATCCACCGTGCACGGCCCCGGATGCGTCGCCGTGACGGGATATGCCTCGGGCGAGTACGCGGCGGACCCGTTCCTGTGGTACCGCATGGTCCACGATCAGGACAAACAACTGGTCCTGAATCAGGCGGAGGACCTGCTCGCGGGCAAACACCCGGGACCGGTCGAGCACCGGGTACGGCACAAGAACGGGGCCTTTGTCTGGGTCCGGAGCACGGTCGTCCCGCACGCTGATGAACAGGGCAGGCTCACGTCCTATGACGGGCTGATAACGGATATCACCGCGCAAAAACGCGCCGAGGAATTTTCCCGGAACATCCTGGAGACCGTCGACGAGGGATTCCTGGTCATTGACCGGGACTATACGGTCTTGTCGGCGAACAAGGCATATGCCCGTCAGGTAGGCATGGAACCGCGGGACATCGTCGGCCGGAAGTGCTACGAGATATCTCACAAGATATCCCGCCCCTGTTACGAGCAGGGAGAGGAATGCGCTGTGCGCCGCGTCTTCGAGACCGAGTCGCCGCACACCGTGATCCATACGCATCATGACGGCCTGGGAAACAATTTGGTCGTCGAGACCAAGGCGTTCCCGCTCCGCGACGATGCCGGCCGCGTCGTCGCCGCCATCGAGATCGTCCATAATATCACCGACAGGAAACGGCTCGAAGAACAGCTGCGGCATTCCCAGAAGATGGAGGCCGTGGGACTCCTTGCCGGCGGGATCTCCCATGACTTCAACAATATTTTGACCGCCATCATAGGGTACGGCAATCTCCTGAAAATGAAGACCCCTGCCGATGATCCCCTGCAGCCTTACATCGAACAGATCCTCGCCTCCTCGGCGCGGGCGGCAACCCTCACCCAGGGACTGCTCGCCTTCAGCCGGAAACAGATCATCAATCCCCGTCCCCTGGACATCAACGATGCGACCCGCCGGTTCGAGAAGCTCCTGCACCGGGTCATCGGTGAGGACGTGGAGCTCCGCACCGACCTTGCGCCCGACGAGATGACCGTTTTTGCCGATCCCAGCCAGATGGAGCAGGTCCTGATGAACCTCGCCACGAACGCCCGGGACGCCATGCCGCGGGGAGGCACGCTCACGGTGCGGACCGAGATCGCCGTGATCGGAGAGGAATTCCGGAAGGAGCACGGATTCGGGATTCCCGGGTCCTATGCCTGCATATCGATCAGTGACACGGGCGGCGGCATGGACCGAAAGATCCGCGACCACATCTTTGACCCGTTCTTCACCACCAAGGAGCCCGGCAGGGGCACCGGCCTCGGCCTTGCCATAGTCTACGGCATCATGAAGCAGAACAACGGGTACGTCCTGGTCGACAGCGAGCCGGAAAAGGGCTCCTGTTTCCGGCTGTACTTCCCGCTCATCGCCGCGGCCGCGGAGACGGCGACGGTGGACGAGCCGCTCCCGCCGGAAGAAGGACATGAGACGATCCTCATCGCCGAGGACGACGCCACGATCCGGCAGCTCAACCGGACCATGCTGAGCGAGTTCGGCTACACCGTCATCGAGGCCGCGGACGGAGAGGAAGCGGTCGCCAGGTTCCGGGAGCACCAGGACGCCATCAAGTTCGTCATTCTCGATGTCGTCATGCCGAAAATGAACGGCAAGGAAGTCCATGATGAGATCATTGCGATCAAGCCGGACGTGAAGACCCTGTACGTGAGCGGATACAGCGCCGATATCATCCGCGCCAAGGGGATCACCGGGGAATCCCAGAACATCATCTTTAAACCAGTCTCGCCCATGGACCTTCTGCGTACGGTCAGACGGATCCTGGACGGCGGGGACCACGCCCGGAAACCCTCTGCCGGACAATGACGGGTGCAAGTCCGCCCCTTCCTTGCTTGACACCTTTTTCCGTCCATGTTACTGTTGCCCATGCTCGCTTATGTGAACGGCAAGTTCCTCTCCCGGGACGACGCCAAGGTTTCGGTCTTCGACCACGGCTTCCTGTACGGGGACGGCGTCTATGAGACGATGCGGGCCTACCGGGGAAAGATCTTCTTCGTGGGCAAACATCTCAGCCGGCTGAAACAGTCGGCGGACGCCATCTCCCTTACGCTTCCCCTCCCGCTCGACAAGATCGGCGAAGCGCTCAACGAGGCGCTGACGGTGAACAAGCTGAACGAGGCGTATATCCGGATCCAGATCAGCCGCGGGACCGGCGAGATCGGCCTGGACCCGGCCCTCTGTCCGGCGCCTACCATGGTGATCCTGACCAGGCCGTTCAAGGACTACCCCCCGGAGCTGTACGCGAACGGGGTTGCCGTCGCGATCGTCCAGACACGCCGGAACCATCCCCTCGCGCTCGATCCGGCCATCAAGGGCACCAACTTCCTGAACAACATCATTGCGAAGATCGAGTCCCTCAGGACCGGGGCCTACGAAGGCATCATGCTGAACTGGAAAGGATACGTGGCCGAGGGGACCATCAGCAACATCTTCGCCGTCAGAAAAGGCATTCTGTATACGCCCGCTCTTGAGACGGGGATCCTGGAAGGCATCACGCGCGACCTCGTGCTCCATCTGGCGAGGAAGGAAAAGATCCCCGCGCAGGAAAAGCTGATGCGGCCAAAGGACCTTACCCGTGCTGACGAGTGCTTCATTACGAACACGACGGTGGAGGTCCTGCCGGTGACCACCATCGACGGCTGTCCGGTGGGCTCGGGACGACCCGGCCCGATAACCGAGAAGCTCATGCGAGCATACAAGAACGAGGTCCAGCACTATGTTTAACGACGCGTCCCAGCTCGCACAATACATCGACCACACCCTGCTCCGTCCCGACGCCACGCTGGACGACCTTGCACTTGCGTGCGAAGCCGCGAAGACCTACCGGTTCGCGTCGCTGGTCGTGAACGGCTGGCAGGTGGCCCGGGCGAAGGCGTTCCTTGCAGGCACTGGGGTGAAGACCTGCACCGTGGTCGGATTCCCCCACGGAGCCTGCTCCACGACGGTGAAGATCGTGGAGGCCATGGAGGCCATGAAGAACGGGGCCGAGGAACTTGATATCGTGGTCAATCTTGGCATGGTAAAGTCCGGGAAGCTTGAGCTGGTGGAGATCGACATCAAGAATGTGATTGCCATGACCAAGGGTGTCGTGCACAAGGTCATCATCGAGAGCGGCGCCCTGACAACAAGCGAGATCACCGACCTCTGCCGCATCGCCGTCCGCTCGGGCGCGGAGTTCGTCAAGACCTCGACGGGACACGGCCCCCGGGGCGCGACAGTTGACGATGTGCGTGCCATCCGCGCGGCAGTCGGCTCCACGTGCAGGATCAAGGCCTCGGGCGGCATCAAGGACCTGGCGACGTTGAAGGCCATGGTCGAGGCCGGAGCGGAACGCATCGGCACGAGCGCGGGACCGGCGATCATGGAGGAGTTTTTGAAACAAGCTAAATAAACACCGCGCACCCCCCCCACAAAGTTATCAACCGCATACCCTTACAATACCCCATCGCTTTCGTTGACTTCATTTCAGATCAAGCATATATTGAAGTTCCTGCAGGGAAATATAAAGTTAGTCTAATCCCTTGCGCCTGGATTCATGCATTAGGCCGAGAGCAGTTTAACATGTTCATTGCTTAGCTCGTTAATACCGAAATTTCGTGCTTTGCGGGGCGGTTTCCGTCCCATCAAACACTGGTTAATCCTAGGAGTTGATATGTATCCAAAGATCAATATCGGGATCCTATTTCTTGTTATTTTACTTTTCGTTGGTTGCGAGCCATCTGTTAAGGATGGATTGTCATATGATGAATACGTTAAATTGGTTCGCTCATACAGTAACGAAGGCGACTATGATAGGGCAATTGCCGCAGGGAAAAAAGCGGTGAGAATTCAGCCAACGGATGGCGATGCACATTACTTACTAGCAATGACTTATCGCGCTGCTTATGACAAATCGTTTGATGATGCTCAGAGGAAACGGATTGCAACCATAATTGAGAACCCACGCAAACAATATAATAATGAAGATTGGGTTGAAGAGTATAAGAAATATGGTTTAAGACCGGAACTGAATACTCTGGCAACTCAAGAATTCGAAGAAACGGTCAGATACTCGCCGAGCAGCTGGTTCGCACACTATATGATAGCAACGAATAATTTTACCAACAAACGATTCAGAGATGCGATAGACGGGTACAAGAAGGTGATTGCCTTAAATCCCAAATATGTCAATTCGTACTCTCTGATGGGCGAGGCATATTCTGGGCTCGGTGAATACTCGCAGGCGATTCAATACTTGCAGGCCGCCGTCAAGATGGACCCCAAAGGTACATATACCTTATTACGGCTTGGTCGCGTTTATAAGAAGATGGAGGACTGGGGGAAAGCTGCTGAGATTAAGAAGAAACTGATAGACATGAAAGCATCCTACGGCGATTTATAGAACCCCGTAGTTTAACGAGTCGTTCCACGCCGACCGCTACGCGGCGTGTGAACTTCGCGTTAGGCAACAGGAGCAATAATATGCTAAGCAAGCTAATTGAAGTTGTCAGCGGGAAAGACGACCTTGAGCGTATCGCATTCAAAGACGACCTATCTGCGCTAAATAGGTATCTCAAGACGAGGAGAGTGTTAATCCCGAGGCGCCCGAAACGCTTCCTTGAGGTATCGGGTTTAACGCAGGATCAATTGCTTGAGATGATACAGAAGGAATCAGAGGATCTAGCTGGCGTCGAGTTTGATCCGTGGGTGCTGGAAGCTGACGGAAAGCGGCGACTGCCTGCTTTTTCTAGTCAAAAAAAATTGGAAGTGTTTTCAAAAAAGATTTCGCAGGAGATGAACAAGGTTTTCGCTCTTGGCAGTGCCGAGGTATTGATTGATGATATCAAGAAAGGTTTAGACCTGGATTTCATAGACTTAAATCTCTTTAGCGAAAATAGCTGGGAGATTGGCCTGAAATAAAAGGGATCGTTTAACCACGCGGCGGCACACGGACTTCGCTTCGCTTCGCCGGTACGCCCCGAAACCATTGTACAAATACAAAGCTACTCTCACGTTGAAATGATTCTCAGGACAACCATGATGCTCAAAACGCTCGGACTATTTGTTTTAGCTTTTTTGACTATCGCCGTAGTCGGCGGTTGTTGGATTGCTAGGACCGAGGACACCTGCTGGAAAAACGAAGCCACTCAAGCCTTTGAAAAATACAGTTCGCTCAAGACTCGTTCAGCAATACTGCGTGCGTCCGCTTCCACAGGCAGCGACGTGATGAATTCCAAATCAAGTCAAGTCGAGGTTCTTGAGAAGGAATTTAATGGCTGCAGCTTGGGAAGTAATGGGAATACGGTGCTTCGATTTTATTTCGATGACGCGAACAAATTAACGATGATGCAGGCATTTCGTCATTATTCTGGTGTAAGTGACCCCGACTATCAGATGCAGCTGATTGAAGAAAGAAAGTTTTGAGATGGTAAATTGTGGTCGCTGACTAATCGGGTAACCAGGGATGTTTAGCCCCCAGCCCTCACACCACCTGGCATGCGGATCCGTACTAGGCGGTGTAAATTCAATTCCTGATGGTGTCGCGCCCTTTTTTCTCGTCACCCCGGCGTGATTTTAGCCGGGGTCCAGAGGTTTAAATCCCTGGATTCCGGCTTAGAACGTGCCGGAATGACGCCATTGAGCCACTAACAACTAAGTTTACAATGTACCAGGCAGTGCGCGGAAATCATCGGGCAGGGACCGGCCGGTGTTACCGACCGTGGTCAGACATGGATCTAATCGCCTTTTGGAAACCGTAGACAAATGAAATATAACTTCAAAACATATTGCGGTTTGCTCTTCATGGTTCTCTTTCCTTTGAGCATTCCTTTCGCGATCACAACGCAAAGCGCTTCCCCTGAAGGCAGTGAAGCACGTCTCATCTCCACAGTCAGGTATTTGTCCGAGGAGATCGGGGAAAGAAGCTTTCGCGATCTTCCGAAGCTGAACAAGACGGCCGATCATATTGAAAGCTCTTTGCGTTCCCTCGGTTGCCTTGTTTCAAGGCAGGCTTTCACCTATGAAGGCAGAACGTATTACAACGTGATCGGTGAAGTAAAGGGAACGCATCCGGGCAAGAAAGAGATCCTTATCATCGGCGCGCATTATGACACTGCGGTCGGGACACCGGGCGCGGACGATAATGCGAGCGGAGTCGCAGGCCTTCTCGAACTGGCCCGCTTGACAGCGCTCGATCCTGCAGAGAGAACTATCCGTTTCGTGGCCTTCAGTCTGGAAGAGCCCCCCGTATTCGGGACACAGGATATGGGAAGTTACGTCTATGCCAAACAGGTGGCCCAGGAAGGTGCAAAGGTCTACGGCATGATAGCGCTTGAGATGGTCGGGTATTTCTGCGAAGAGAAGGGCTGCCAGTCATATCCGACGGGCGTTGGCTGGCTCTTTCCTGATAAGGGCAATTTTATTTCCTTTGTCGGGAATCTTTCATCGCGGTCATTCACCCGCGAGGTGAAAAGATCTTTTGCAACAGCAGACGACCTTGCCGTGGAAACGCTGAACACTTTTTCTTCAGTTACCGGCGTGGATTTTTCTGATCATCGGAATTTCTGGAAATTCGGTTTCGATGCGTTTATGGTCACCGATACGGCTTTTAATCGAAACCGCAGCTATCATGAGCCCGAAGATACCTGGGAGAAGCTGGATTTTAAGAGAATGAATCAGGTGATTACCGGGCTATACCGGGCAATGAGATCGTTGTGAAATCAGCGTCACTCTGCCCGTCTATATTATAAAGAAACCTCCTTATCTCCCGCCCTGTTTACCATTGACACATCGCAAGAGAGTGTGATAGATTTTTTATATCTGAACGGATCTGCAGGCACAGGGACTTCCCGGAGGTAACATGGCCGTCAATCTCGATGAACTCTACGAACAAGGCATGGAAACCTACAACAAGGGCGACTACGCTGCCGCCGAGAGCCTGTTCCACCGGATCCTGGCCATCAACCCCCGTTTCGCCGACATCCAGAACAAGCTGGGCATCATCTACAACCAGACCAACCGGATGGAGCTCGCCGCAAAGGCCTTCGAGTCCGCCCTCGAGACCAACCCGGGCTATACCGAGGCCTCGCTCAACCTCGCGATCACCTACAGCGACCTGGGGAAGTACGACAAGGCGCGCGAGGTCTTCGAGCGTGCGGCCCGCTTCAGCAATGCAGGCGCCGGCGAGATCGATCCCTTCATCAAGGGAAAGCTGGCGAACGAGCACCTGAAGATCGGCGCCATCTATACCGATCTGCGGCTCCTCGACGAGGCCATTGAAGAGTACGAGAAGGCGCTCCGCCTGTCGCCGAACTTCGCCGACATCATCACCCGGCTCGGGATCGCCTACCGCGAGAAGGGCCGGTACGACGAGGCCATCAGCCAGTTCAACCGGGCCAAGGAAGTGAACAGCCGTTTCATCCCCGCGCGGGTGCACCTCGGGCTCACCTATTACTCCCGCGGGTTCTACGGCCTTGCCGAGGAAGAGTGGCAGGAAGCGCTCAAGATCGATCCGAACAACGCCGCCGTCAAGACCTATCTCAACTTCGTCAAGCCCCAGCAGTCCTGAGGAGCCCCGCCAGTGGAACTTCTGGAAATAGCGGGCCTCTCCACCAGCTTCACCACCCGGTCCGGCGTCATCAAGGCAGTCGACAACGTGAGCCTCTCGCTCCGGAAGGGCCGCGTCCTCGGCCTGGTCGGCGAATCCGGCTGCGGCAAAACCATGACCGCCCTTTCCATCCTCAATCTCGTGCCGCCGCCCGGCAGGATCACCGCCGGGAAGATCGTCTTTGAGGACCGGGACCTGCTCACGCTGTCGGAGGCGGAGATGCGGAAAGTGCGGGGTGCGCGCATCTCCATGGTCTTTCAGGAGCCCATGACCGCGCTGAACCCGGTGTTCACCGTGGGGAACCAGATCGGCGAGGTCCTCACCACCCACCAGGCCGCCACCGCGAGCGAGGCCCTTGACCGCTCCGTGGAACTGCTCCGTTCCGTCGGCATTCCTTCTCCCGAAAAGCGCGTCCACGAGTATCCGCACCAGCTCTCGGGCGGCATGCGCCAGCGCGTGATGATCGCCATGGCCATCGCCTGCAGGCCGTCGCTGATCCTCGCCGACGAACCCACCACGGCGCTGGATGTCACCATCCAGGCCCATATCCTCGAACTGCTCACCCGGATCCAGGCCGAGATGGGCATGGCCATGATACTGGTGACGCACGACCTGGGCCTCATTGCCGAACGCGCCCACGAGGTCGCGGTGATGTACGCGGGCAGGATCGTGGAGCAGGCGGACACGCCGGAGCTGTTCCGCGATCCTCTCCATCCCTACACGAGAGGGCTCATGGCCTCGCTCCCCCGGCCCGGCGACGTACGGCGCGGCCGGCTCAGGACCATCCCGGGCACCGTGCCCCGGCTTTCGGACCTGCCGAAGGGATGCACCTTCGCGCCGCGCTGCGACATCAGGATCGACCGGTGCGCCGCGGAGCCGGAGCTTGTCGAAGTGAAGCCGGGACACTGGGTGCGGTGCTGGAAGGCGAAGTGAATCGAGTGCGGAGTGCAGAATGAGCAACAACAAGAGCGATTTTACCGCAGAGACCGCAGAGATCGCAGAAAAACCAATTAAAAGTCAGTTAAATTAAATGTACCCATTGCAGGTTTTAACTTATTCGCTTTTGTCATGCCGGGCATTTCGTGATGTAACGCATCCTCTGCGATCTCAGCGGTCTCTGCGGTAAATAAGGCTTTCAGTGAATGAACCTATTCTGACCATCGACAATCTCTTCAAGACCTTTCCGGTCAAGGCTGGCCCCGGCAGGACCATGCACGCCCGTGCCGTTGACGGCGTGAGCCTCACGGTGGCACAGGGTGAAGTGGTCGGGCTGGTCGGAGAGAGCGGGTGCGGCAAATCGACCCTCGGCCGGCTTGCCCTGGGGCTTCTGCCCCCCACCTCGGGCAAGGTGTTCTTCCAGGGCAGGGACATCGGGGCGCTGGCAAAAGAAGATCTGCGTATGCTCCGCAGGGAGATGCAGATCATCTTCCAGGACCCTTTTGCTTCGCTGAATCCGCGCATGCGCGTCCGCGACATCGTGACCGAACCGCTCGTGATCCACAAGCTTGCTGAAAGCCGGGAGCTCGATGAGCGCGGCGCGGCGATCCTGGCCAAGGTCGGCCTCGGCGCAGACACGCTGATGCGCTACCCCCACGAGTTCTCCGGCGGGCAGCGCCAGCGCATCGGGATCGCCCGGGCGCTCGCCAGCGGCCCATCCTTCATCGTCGCCGATGAACCGGTATCCGCCCTCGACGTTTCGGTCCAGGCCCAGATCATCAACCTGCTCGCTGATCTTCAGAAGGACCTTGGCCTTTCGCTCCTGTTCATCGCCCACGACCTGAACGTGGTGCGCCATTTTTCGGACCGCGTGGCCGTCATGTACCTCGGCAGGATCGTCGAGATCGCGCCCGCCGAGGAGATCTACACCAACCCTTCCCATCCCTACACCGAGGCGCTGCTCGCCGACATCCCCGTGCCGGACCCGACCGCAAAGAAGAAGCACATCCTGCTCAAGGGAGACATCCCCAGCCCCACGCAGGTGCCTACGGGCTGCCGCTTCCACACGCGCTGCATCCACCGCTTCGAGCCCTGCGACACCGTCGTCCCCAGGACCACGGACCTCGGCAACGGCCATTTCGTTGATTGTCACCTGCGGGGATAGACGGGAAGGAACAACCCTGTTCGGACGCGGATAAGATCTGATGAACGCGGATTTATCAATGGCAAGAACGGTTCTGGTAGTTTAAGCCCAAAAGCAGTGCTTTGCACTTTCTTAAAGTCAGAATCGGGACGTGCTTTTCTCTGAGCCTCTGTGGCGGATGTTGACTTGTCCTGATCCGCGTCGCCTAGAGGCGCCTACGTTTGGTCATCCGCGTAGATCCGCGTCCCAATGCTTCGTTCTTGCCTCTCATACAAGAAACAGAATTCGCTTTTCTCTGCGTCTTTTGTGTCTCTGTGGCGGATGTTGATCACCCGATCCGCTACGTTGTCTTCTTATGCACCGAGTAAATGCCGTAGATCTTGACGGGGATCTCCTTGCCCTTCACCTTCACCGTGTCCATCTCCTTCATGTCCACGCGGTAGAGCTTTCCTTCCTCGGCAAGGTGCCGGATCTTCTCGAAGGTGAACTCGGTGATCAGCACCCGTGAGTCGTACTTCCGCGTCAGCGTTTCGACGCGGGCGCCCAGGTTCACGTGGTCGCCGATGATGGTGTAGTCCATCTTTTTGTCCGCCGAACCGATATTGCCCACCAGCACGTCGCCCGTGTTGATCCCGATGCCGTTGTCCAGCGGATACTTGCCCTCGGCCCGCCACTTCGCCTGCAGCTCCTCGAGCTTGTCCGACATGTTCAGCGCGCACTTGATCGCCAGCTCGGCGTGGTTAGGCTGCTCCAGCGGCGCTCCCCAGAAGGCCATGATCTCGTCGCCCACGAACTTGTCGAGCGTGCCGTCCCACTTGAAGATGATGTCGGTCATCTCGTGGAGGTACTCGTTCAGGTGCTCCACGACCTCCTCAGGCTTGCGCGACTCCGAGAAGGTGGTGAACCCGCGTACGTCGGAGAAGAGCACCGTGATCTCGCGGCGGTAGCCGCCGAGCTTTGCCAACTCGGGATTTTTGAGAAGCTCCTCGACGATCTTTGGCGATACATAGTGGGAGAACATCTTCTTCAGTTCCTTCGCCTTCCGCTCCTCGGTCAGGTACTTGTAGGCGCCTGAGAATACCGAGATGACCGCCATGTTGGCGAAGGGATAAAAGAGGTTCGCGTAGTAGCCGTGATAGGCGAAGAGATACTGGTTCCCCGCGGCGTAGAGGCCCATCAGCGCGAAGGACAGGACGAGGCCGTTCCGGGCACGCATAGTCGGCAGCAGCAGCGACAGGACGAGGCCGGTGACGATGACCGCCAGGGTGACGACGGATATCGGCGCGTTCTTCAGGAACCGCTTGTTCAGGATGTTCTCGACGACCGTCGCGTTCTTCTCCACGCCCGGCATGCGGGCCGAGAAGGGCGTGACCACGAAGTCGTAGGTGGAGATGGCCGAAGTGCCCAGGAAGACCACCTTGCCCGTCAGGTCCGATGGCTGGTAGGACCCGGATAGCACGTCCGCCGCGGAAATATAGCGGAGGGTCCGGTCCCGGCCGAGATAATCGACGCGCATGCGTCCGGCGGGCTCGACGGGGATGTACGTGTCACCGACCTGCACACCCCTGCCCGCGTATACGACGATATCGGCAGTCGTCTTCCCGAGCGCCTGGGCCGCCGCGACCAGGGACAGGGACGGATAGACGTCGTCAGCGTACTTTATGTAGAGGTACTCCCACCGCAGCTTACCGTCAAGGTCCGACGGGCTGTACACGTGGCCCAGCATCGCCTGCGAAGAAAGCTGGGCGATGGAGGTCTTGGGCTTGTTCACTTGCGGCGCCTGGCTGAGCCGCGACTGGTCCTTGATGTTGAGCAGGGCGTTGTCCAGGAGAAAATCCGGGGCCTCGACGGTCTTCCCCGGAACCACATCGAACCCGGCGGCCATGACGATCGTGCCGCGCCCTTTGCCGAGCGTCTTCGCGAGCGCCGCGTCGGCCTTTTTGCTCTCCCGCTCGGGATAGAAGATATCGACCGCCAGGACCGAAGGCTTCGCCTTCGCGATCCGTTCGATCAGCTTCGCCTGGCGCACCCGGCTCCAGGGCCACCGGCCGTACTTCTCCAGGCTCTTCTCGTCGACCTCCACGATCACGATGTTTTGGGGCACGACAGGCGGGGCCATGAGGTTGCGGAGCTGGAAGCGGAAATCCACGAGGAGCGACTCGACGCGCTCCTCGACGAACTGCGGCGCAAGAAGGTTCAGCACGAGGAAGCACCCCGTGCTGACGACGCCGAAGACGGTGATGGCTTTTATCCTGGTGAAAGGATTCACAGGCGATACCTAATTATCATATCTGCGGCTTACCAACACCTTGTGGCGGCAGGCATCCGTTCGGGACTGCCGCGTTGAATGGGATGTACTGCGGCGTCGGCGTCGGCGTCGTGACGAATATGTCGTCACCCTGAAGGGACGAGAACGGTCCGCCGAACACGGTCGGCCCGGGATACAATGCCGTCGTGGTGTCATGGTCCCACGAATTATTCCGCAGATCAAATACCAGTGTCGCCTGGGGATCGTTCACGCCAACATCGTGAGCAGCATTGCAATAGAGGGTGTTCCCGTTGACCCGAGGTGAGCCCACTGCCGTTGAAATATCAATTCCGATCCAGTTGCCGCTGATCGTGTTGCCGGTGATATCCGGGCTTGCATCGGCGACCGTGATGCCCCAGCTATGGTCCAGTATCGTGTTCCCGGTAATGGCCGGGTTCCCGCTCAGGACAGCGATGCCTGTGCCATTCCAGATGAACTGCTGCAGGAACGTGTTCGCGCTGATCTGCGGTTTTCCGGCAGACGCGGTCCGAACGGCGATATTATCGGAGTCGAACGTGTTGCCGCTGATAACGGCATCCCCCGCTCCCGAGGCCAGCTCGACGCCGAGGGGAAGATTGGAAATGGCATTCCCGATGATGCTCGGCTTCCCGCTGTTCACCTGCACCCCGGTCACCGAGCCGCCTGCGGCACTGCCGATCACTGCCGTTTCAAGGAGGACCGAGTCGTCATTGAAGATCACGCCTATGTTCGCAAGCCCGGTGGGAAATCCCGATAGCTCGACAGAGCTTCCGTTGATGCGGAACCGCGACTGCTGGCCCGGCAGGCCGCCGATGGCGTCATTGATCGCTATCCCGCCACCGCCCGGATTATTTACCCGGATCATGCAATTGTCCATCGATGCACGGTCGTTCCCATAGATCGCCGTGGTCGAAAGCGTTTGGAGATCAAGCACCGTGGAGAAGCCCGCTCCGGTGCAAATCAGCGCCGTGGATGGATGAAGCTGGAGCGGGTAGGTTTCTCCTGCTGCCGCCCCGGCCGGAGGATAGGTGCCTGCCTCAACGAAGATGGCGTCGGTGCCGGTCGTCCGCGTGAGCGCATAGGTGATCGTTTGGAACGGATTCGTCGAGGTCCCCGAAGTCGCCGGCAGGTCGGTCCCCGTCGCAAAATTGACGTACAGTCCAGGACCGACAAGCGCCATGCTGATCGGCAGGTCCACGTCCACGCCGCTCAGGTCCGTGGTCGCCGTACCCCGGTAGTAGGTCTGGCTGTCAACTCCGCGGATACCCTCGACGGTGAATTGCCGGGCCGTACCGTTCGGCACCTCGATACGAAGGATTGCTGTCGTCTGGTTCGTGCTTATGCCGGCGATGCCGACGATGGGTGTGGTCATATCTGCCGCCGACACGGTCACCACGAGGACCTGCACGACCGATGGAATGTACGCGTAGGCCTCGGGCATGAGCTTAAGGTCAGCCAGCAGGTACCGCGCCCGGGCAAGAACCGTCGCCTTTTCGGCCTTGAGCCGGGCAGTATGCGCGTCCTCGCCGAAGGTGATCGTCACGAAGGACGTGTTCGCCGTGCGGATCGTGCTGCCGCAGGCGTATATGACCAGGATGGTCAGGAGAGTGATCAAGAGTATGGTCAGTGGTCTTTTCATGGCAAGCCTCGCTTACTTCGGGAACTGGACGTTCATGTTCACGTTTGTCACCGCATGCGCCGGCTCCTGCTCGAATTGATGGCCCGGCTTCAGGCTGTGCTCGGCCTGGTCGTGCAGGTCGTCGATGATGTGTTGTTCCGGCTCGACCCCTTCACCGAGCCCCGGGAGTCCGCCCTTGTCGTCGACCCCGCCAACCGTGAGGTCCGCCGGCTTCGGCGTCGTCGGCGGCTTGTCGCCAGACACGGTCGAGGACTGGCCGGCGGTCACGACCTCGGTGCCGGCGATCTCGGCGTTGATGTTCCGCACTTCCACCGAACCCTCGAGCACCGTGATCTCCGTGGCGCCCGTTTCCATATTATAGGACACCGTAAAGACCGTGCCGCGCGCCGCGGCAAAGGCCGTCGGCGTCGTCACCTTGAATCCCGAACTGCCCACGACGGAGCGGAGGCGTCCGTCGGCGAGCTCGTAGATGGACTCGGCGCGCTTCGATTCCGGGCTGTAGAGGTATTTCTTGATGACCAGCTTGCTGTTCGCGCCGAGGGTCAGGATGCTGTCGTCGCGGAAGAGCATCTTGACCCGCGCCTTGTCGCGCGTCACGACACTATCGCTCTCCAGGAGCGCGTCCTTGATCCTGGCGTCGATCTTCCCGGCCTTCCGCTCGATCACGGCCTTGCCGCGGACAGAGACCACATCCCCCGCCTTGTCCACGGCCCACGAGGGCAGGGCCAGTCCCATTGAAACGATCGCGGCCGTGAGCAGGCCGCACAACACTGATTTCAGGCGTTCGATCTTCATAAGCGTATCTCCACCATGAGACTGACGACGTTCCTTGTGTATTGGTATACCGCCAGGTTCGAGTCGTTGATCGTATGCTGGTCGGACAGGGTGACCGTCGCGTTCTTCCCGGCCTTCCGGGACACGCCGACCGAGAACTCCTGCGTCCCGTCGTGCCGCTTCTCGGTATTTCCCGGTGCAATGGCATCGTACTTCCGGTCATAATAGGAAAGGGCGCCGATGAACTTGTAGGCCTCCCACTCCGCGAGCGCATTCACCGTCCCCTTGTGGCCCGCGTATGACCAGGAATCAACGGCTGCCGCTTCGGCGTCATACGTATAATCGGCTGAAATGGCGGCCTTCTTGCCGAGCATGACCGTATGGCTCACGCCGGCTTCCGTGTTCGAACCGTTCTTCCCGGTCAGGCCGGTGAAGACCGGCGTGTCGAAGAACCGCTTCGCCTCGTAGGCCGCATGCGGTTCGGTGAGAGATTCGGGCGCCAGCGTCAGCGGCAGCCTGAACGCGAAGCGGTGCGCAGTACTGTAGTGTTCTCCGCGCAGTGACGTATAGATGAGATCGTATTCCAGGTTTGCCCCCACGGTCTTCGAGAGCTCATACCGGCCGGCCGCTTTTCCGGTGTGCTGCTGGACGTTATAGTCCTTGAGCTCGTGATGGATGCTCTTGTAGAACTGGTAGCCGATCCCGGCGCCCGCCTTGCCCGTGTCCACGAGCGAATAGTCGGCGTTCACCGCCCATACCCAGCGCCAGTCGGCGTTCTTCACGCCCGGGGTGGTCGGCGAGTCCTGCTCTAGGATCACGTTCGAGTCGTACTGGAGCCCGCCCGACAGTTTTGCCGTGAACTTCTTCTTCTCCCCGGCCCCGGTCCCCTCGAGGAAACCCCGCGCCGCCGCGCTGACCTCCGGATCGGCGCTCTTCGCAGCCTGGGCCATCTGCGACTTCGCCTCTTCCTGCTGACCGAGCTTTGCCAGGACGAGCGCCAGTTCGTACCGGGCCCGTCCGTCCGACGCGTCCGCCGCCACCGCTTGCTGCAGTACTTCTTTTGCCCGGCCGTTGTCGCCGGAACGGGCATAGGCGACGCCCAGGGATACCCGGGCCGCCTGGTCTCCCGGCTTCAGCTCCAGGGCCTTCCTGAGGTGGCCGATCGCGCCTGCATAGTCCTGCAGCTCGATGGCGTACTGCCCCTTGGTAAGGGCGATCTCGTAATCCCGCTCCACATTTATATCGGCCGCCAGGGCCGGCATGACCGCCAGGAGCAGGACGATCATGCTTGTGAGGAGTGCACTGGTTATCTTCATGGGTCAATTATAGCAAAAAAATGCCGGGGTGCATCCCCGGCGCGTGAAAAAAGCTGGTTTGTCTGCATGCCGACCGACCTGCCCGGCTTCACCCGGCATCCTCCCGTGAACGCAACGCACTTACGGACAGGCCCCCGCTGCGGGCACGCTGTAGGGATCGATGATGGGAATCCCTGTCACGTCGAAAGAATAGCAGACGTCCGCACCGAGGCACGGGGCAAGGTCCATCGATGGCGGAGCGTGGTCCCAGGCGTTCTTCCGGGCGTCGATCTGGCTGTTGACCAGCACCTCGAGGTCCACGATTGCGTTGCAGAAGATGCTGTTCGACTTCACGGAAGGCGTTCCGCCGGTCACGGAAATGCCCACATCGTTGCTGGTGACGGTATTGAAGCTGACCGTGGGCATCCCGCCCGCGATCTCGATGCCCACGTCGTTGCCCGCGATGAAGTTCGTCTTGACCTCGTTCTTGTGGATGAGCGGCGCACCCGCCGATACCAGGATGCCCTTGATGTTGTTCGCGATGGTATTGTTCCGGACCGACGGCCTGCCGCCCGCGGCAGTAACGATGATGCCGACGCCGTTGTTCTCAAGCGTGTTCCCGTCGATGGACGGGTCAGTATCGGCGTCCACCTCGATGCCGGTCTGCTTCCCGGAGATCCTGTTCCCGATGACCGACGGCCTGCCGGCGCTGATGACGATCCCGCGAATGCCGGCGCCCGATATGGTTGAAGTGGCCACGCTGGAATTTGCCGACAGGGTGACGGCATCGAGGGCCGGCCCGTCGATCACGCTGCTGCTCACCGTAATTTGCGACGGTGTGCCGCCGGGCCCGCTGACGCGGTCATCGATCCCCGTCTTTGCGGCTGCAGGAATGACCGTGCACCCGTCGATGCCGGCGTTCACGTTGCCGTAGATCGCGTCGGCTCCGCTGCCGGTCGCGTCGATGATCGTGCTGTTCGCGGCCCCGCGGCAATAGACCGTGGTGTACGGCGTGAGCTGAAGCGGAAAGACCTCGCCGTTCGCGGGCAGGTCGTACATGCCTGCCGCTGCATATACGCCCAGGACGTTCGTATTGCTCATCGTGATGACCGAGAGCACCTTGGTTATGGTCTTGTAGGGGCTGGCTTCCGATCCGCTGTTCCCGTCGCTGCCGGTGTTCGCGTCGACGTAGTACCCCGGCGCGACGCTCCAGAGCTGCCGGGTGTTCGTGTCGACGTTTCCCGCCTCGTCGCGGGCATTCACCTTGAAGTAGTAGATCACGCCGGGGACGAGCCCGGTCGCAAGGTGGGAGGTTGCGCCGGGCGCGGTGATGACGGTCGGTTCCGGAGCGAACGCTCCCGACGTTGTGCTCTGGGAGACCAGGTAAACGATGTTCGAAACAGGGGTCATATCATCGGTTGCGGCAAACCACGCCAGCTGCGAACTGGTGAGGGTAACGCGGGCAATGGAGTCGATCCCCGCGAAGACCGGCGGGACCGTATCGGTCGCGGTGCCGGTCGTGAACGACCACAGATGGTCCTGTGCCAGCGGAACGTTGTTCGTGCTCCGGGCAGCCGTCGTGATCGTCGCCGTATAGGTCGCGCTTGATGCCAGCGGGCCGGCGGGAGCGAACGTCGCCGTCCGGCCCGGCGTGTTGTAGGTCACCGTGCCGGTGATGCCGCTGACCGTGAATGAGGCGGCGGCGATCGTGGCCGGATCCATGGCCTCGGAGAATGCGGCGGTAATGACCGCGTTCAGCGGGACGCCGGTCCCGCCGTCCGCCGGGCTGGTCGCGGTCACGCTTGGGATGGTAGGCGCCGTGGTGAACAGCCAGACGAAGCTCCGGGCGAGCGGGATCCCGTATGCGCTCCGGGCGCCGGTGGTCAGCATAACGGTGTAGTCGGTGTTCGGGACAAGGTCAGCGGAAAGGGTGAAGGTGGCCGTCGTGCCGGCAGCGCTCACCGTACCCGTGACCGTGATGCCGCTCGCGGTCTCCACGACAGAGAACGTGGTCGCAGTGATCGTCGAGGGGTCCATGGTCTCGGAGAAGGTGGCGGTGATGACCGGCCGGTAAACAACGCCGGTCGCTCCATCGGCGGGAGCCGTCGCAGTGACCTGGGGTATGCTTGATGTTCCCGGCGTCATGACGATCGGGATATCGAGGGGAGCGCCGGTCAGGTCGACCACGACCTGTCCGCTGAACACGACAGAACTCGCGGCGGAAAGGCCCTGTACGAGAAAATTCCTTTGTGCGCCGATGGGGACATCGACCGTGATGCTCACGCTGTCAAGTCCCGCTGCGGCCTCGGTCCGCTCGATCGACGTCATGTCCGTGGCCGTGACGGTCAGCCGGACATTCGATACGATTGAAGGGATATACGCACTGGCCGGCGGCGGTGCAAGAAAAGCAGATGCGACACGCGCCATTCGATATGCAAGGGTCGCCGGTTCGACGGTCAGCGCGGCGGTTTTCCCCGCCGCCTGCACATTGACGGTCACCGTGCTTGTCCTGGGCGTCGTGATCGTGTTAAGACACGCGTACAGCACGCCGACGATCAGCACCGCGACAATTATGAGCTTTCCTTTCTTCATGACGATCACCACCTGTTACTGAAAGACCGGCCTCACCGTGATCGGGGCCTTGACCGGCGGCACCGGCTGTTGATCGATCGGCGGCTCAATCAGGGGAGGCACGAACGGGTCACCCTGTCCCTGGCCGCCTTGTCCGCCCTGGCCCTGCTGGATGTCGGCGATCGTATCATCGACGTCAGTGACGCCTATGTCGCCGCCGTCATCCGACAGATCGGCAAGTTCCTTAAGGTCATGACCGCGCGGCGACGTATCGGAGCCGCTTCCCCAGAGATCGATGCTGAAGGGTTCCGGCGGGCTGGGACCGTCGCTCCCGGTGATGGTGGACATCTGGCCCGCGACGAGGATGACCATCCGGTCAGCGCCGTGCTTGATGTTCCTGATCTCGAGGCCCCCCTCGATCACCGCGATCCCGGTCGTGTTGCCCGCCGCGTCAAACCACATCACAAAGACCGTCCCCCGCGCCGCGGCGTAGGCCGTGGGGGTCTGGACCTTGAACGCTCCGGCGCCGACGATCGCACGTAGCTTTCCGTCGGCAAGCTCATAGAGCGACTCCGCCTGCTTCGCAGCCGCGTTATAGAGGAACTGACGGACCACGAGCTTGCCGCTCGGCCCGAGGGTCAGCACGCTGTCGTTCTTGAACAGGATCTTGACCCGGCTGCGCTCCCGCGTAAGCACCGTGTCCTTCTCCTGCACGTCGTCCCGCACTTTCATGAAACGCGAGCCCTCGCCGTGCTCGATCACCGCTTTGCCGCGCAGGGAAACGACATTCCCTGCGTGCTCGATCGCCGCCGCGGTCCCGGGATGATGGACCGCAAGGACCGCGATCAGGAATATGGCCAACCTGTTCGTCATAACCGTATCTCCACAAAGAGGCCCACAATGTCCCTTCTATATGTATAGAGATCGAGGTTCGAGTCGTTCACCATGTACTGGTCGGCCAGGCTCACGCGCACGGTCCTGCTCAGGTCCCGAAAAACACCCACCGTGCCCTCCCACCGGCGGTCATGCCGATCGGGAGAGAACGGCACCGGCGACGGTCCGTACTTCCAGTCCGAAACAGCGGCATTCGCGAAGACCGAGTATCCTCCGAACTGGCTCCTCGCCGTGCAGGACAGCTTGTGGCCCGTGGCATCCCAGTTCGCTTTCTCCGCGAGATCCTGTTCGTAGCCATATTCGAACACGACGCTCGTCTCCTTCGTGAACATCTGGGTATGGGACACCCCCGCGGTCGCCGCCGCGCCCGACCGGTCGCTGTTCGTCGGGAAATCCCCGCTGTTCAGGTACTTGCGGTCCTCCCAGCCTGCAGAGAACTGTGTTCTCGATTTTTCCATCAGGACCAGGCTAAGTACCGGCCGGACCGCTGCGAGCGAACTGTAGCGTTCGCCGCCGACGTACGACGTAACATACCCCGCCTGCAGTGTGGCCTGCGTCCCCGGGGAGAACGCATACCGTCCGGCAAGACTGATATCATGCTGCTGCACATTGTAATCCTCAAGCTCGTAATGCAGGTTCTGGTAGAACTGGTAGTTCGCCTCGAAACCGCTCCGCTCTGTCGTCCGGAAGGGATAAGAACCATAGACGGAGAGGATGCTCCGCCAATCAGACTTCCGGTCCTGCGGTATGAAAGGATTGTCAGGCTCCAGGATCACGTTCGAATCGTACTGGAGGCCTCCGACAACCTTCAGCGCAGGTTTCTCGCCTTTTTTCGACGGCGTCATCCCTTCCATCAGCTCCTTCGCGTTGTCTGCAAGCTCCGCGGTAGCGACCGCGGCGGTAACCGTCGCCAGCAGCCGGTTCGCCTCTCCATACTCTTTCAGGTGGGCAAGGACAACGCCCAACTCGTACCGGGACCGGGTGTTCGTCGGGTCCTCGGAATACACCTTCTGGAGCAGCTCCTTCGCCGGGCCGTACTCTTCATTCCGGGAATACGCGATCCCAAGCGCCAGCATCGCGCCATGCTCTCCCGGTTTAAGTTCGAGGGCTTTCTTGAGATACGCGATGGCCGGACCGTAGTTCCTGAGCTCGATCTCGTATTGTCCCTTGGCCAGAGCTATCTCATGATCCTTCAGGGTGTCGCATTCCGCCTTCCCGGGCAGCAGGAAAATAAGACAGAAAACGACGATCCCCGCCCTGAAAGCGGATGTCAAACGTGAACTGCTCTTCATATGTATAGTTTAGCACTATCCGTCTGGGGCCGTGATATGCCCGCCTTGTAAGCGGTAATACCGCGCGCTTTTCAGCGTATCTCTTTGCATGAATGATATTGATAATGTCTTTTTTGCATGACTGCAAATACTTTTACCGGCCTGTTCTTCGGTATTTCAACGACTTGCGTTTTGGCACGGTCTCTGCAATATACAGGGCAGAAGCGCAATGAGAAACACTAAGGAGGTAGAAAAATGAAGACCACAATCGCAAAAAAGGGTGCATACATCGGAGCAGGCGCAGGACTGGTGCTCTTCGCGATCTTCGGACTTCTCCCCGGAAGCCTTCTGGGCGGCGCGGCCGGGATCAATGTAGCAGGCTGGCTCTTCGGCCTTCCGCTTGAGCCGGGCATCATCTCCCGGGCCATCGTGCTGATCGCGATGCTGGTGGGCGTGCTGGTCGCCGGGATCGTGATCGTAACGGCAACCACCACGGTGGGCTGGCTGGCGGGCAGGATGCTCGACGGTTCGGCGGCGCATGAGCACAAGGAAGCGGCAGCGCATAAGTAAGTTAAGAAGACAGACAACAGACTAGAAACTATAAAAAACTTTGATAAAGGAGATACGACAATGAAGAACGAAACAGTAAAGACGGGCATGAAGATCGGAGCGGTGGTGGGCGGGATCCTGTTCCTGGCATTCGGAGTGATGGCGGGCTTCTACTTCGGCAGCTACGGCACCTTGTTCATCCTGCAGAAGCTGATGGGCGGGACGGTTGAACCGACCCTCTTCGTCAGAGCGGCCATCGTGGTCGGCATCGGGGTGGGCATCGCGGCCTCGGCCACGGTGAGCATCGTGACGGGCGGCCTGCTCGGGACAGTGATGGGTTTCGTGGTATCCGCGCCCAGGATCATGCAGGAGAAGAAGGCGGCGGCTGCGGCGGCAAAAGCGTAATTCAAGCGATCGTAGGGGCGGCCCTGAGTGGCCGCCCTTCTTGTATTTCTGATGATAACGATAAGGCGGTGGGGATCAACCCTCACCGCCTTTATATTCTCTCTTTCCCTATCACCCGGCAGGCCTGTTTTAAATATCAGCCCGTTCTTCCGGCCGCTGTGCCGGCTGCTTCTTTCCCGCCCGTTTTTCCTGTTTATGGAAGGCGACCGTGCCAAGCTTCCAGGTATAGACCCTTCCGCAGCTCTCGCAGGATGCGCCTGCAAGCGACTCGCTGCAGTTCGGGCAATAAATGACGTAATGACGGGAAAGAAGACTGTCGTGGTCGTCCAGCACAACGCTCCTGCCGCAGCACTTGAATTCCTTGGTCAGGTCCCCGCCGCAGACACAGCGCCGGTCCATGGGCCAGGGAAGCATCTCCTCCAGATTGTAGATGGCCCGGGCGAGAAGGTCCACAAGTTCGTCCTCGGTCGTGTTGCCGAAGAACGACTCCGTCAGCTTCTCCCGGATCTCGATCATCATGGGATCTTCCTTCAGGAACGCCAGGAATTTCCGGGTGCGAGCTTCCCCCCTGCCGATCCTTGACAGCGAAAGGAGGTTTTTGTTGGTCCGGTAGTGTTCCTGAAGATAGATGAGCGTCCATAGCTGCGTCAGGTCATAAAAATATTCAAGGATGGGATAGTATCCGTATTTTTCCTTGATCGACGCCTCCACCTCGCCCCGGGAATCCGGGATCCGGGGGAAAACGGCGACCAGGATCCCTTCTTCAAAGTCCTCGTAAAAGAACGGTGTATCGGCGAAGTTCCTGCATCCGCAGTGTAAACACTGGACGATGTTGAACTGCCAGCGGAGCAGGAGCTTTTTCACCTGCGGGGTCCGCGAAACGTCCACCCAGGTGATCACCTTTGCCTGGAAGTCCCGGTCGCAGCTCCCGCAATGAAAGGTCTCCCTGCTGTAGGCCTCCGCCTGGTTGATATTGATGTTTAGCATGGTTCCATTATACACCACATTCTAAAAAACTCACTTTGAAAAATACATCCCCTTTGTGGTAGAATGCCGCGCCATAGGGTGTTGCATTTAGCATCTTTTTGCGAAAGACCCTAACCCGGACAAGCCGGAACCAAAATTTGCCACGAAGACTCGAAGGCACGAAGAATTACAACAACCGTTCAAGGTACTGTTTTACTGTTTAGATTATGGTTGTACTTCGTGTCTTAGTGCCTCGCTTAGAAGCGCCTACTGTTGGTCGTGGCAAAATATTCTTGCCATTTTGAGTAGAATTTGATTTTTTAGTTACTATATCCCGATCACGAGGTAACGCATGCCCACAAAAGAAGAATCGATCCTGACCACGGCGCTCCACTCCGAGGTGGAGAACCGCTTCCTCACCTACGCGCTTTCGACCATCGTTTCCCGGTCCCTCCCCGACGTGCGCGACGGCCTGAAGCCGGTCCATCGCCGCATCCTTTTTGCCATGTGGGAAATGGGCCTCGGCCCCACGGCACGGTTCCGGAAAAGCGCCGCCGTGGTCGGCGAGGTGCTCGGCAAGTTCCACCCCCACGGAGACCAGGCGGCCTATGACGCCATGGTCCGCATGGCCCAGGACTTCTCGCTCCGCTATCCGCTGGTGGAGGGCTCCGGGAACTTCGGCAGCCTCGACGGCGATCCGGCCGCGGCCATGCGGTACACCGAGGCCCGGCTTTCGCAGCTCGCCGAAGAGCTCCTGATCGAGATCGAGAAGGAGACCGTCGGCTTCCGGCCGAACTACGACAACTCGCTCAAAGAGCCGGTGGTGCTGCCGGCCCGCTTCCCGCAGCTGCTCGTGAACGGCACCTCGGGCATCGCCGTGGGCATGAGCTGCTCCTTCCCGCCGCATAATATCGGCGAGGTGATCGACGGCCTCGCGGCCATGATCGACAACTCGAGCATCGACCTCAAGGACATCCTGAAGTTCATCAAGGGACCGGACTTCCCCACGAGCGGCCAGATCCTGAACTCGAAGAAGGAGCTGAAGGAGATCTACCAGGCCGGGAGCGGCGCGATCCGGGTCCGCGGCGAGTACTCCGTGGAGGACATGCCGCGCGGCAGGCAGGCCATCGTGTTCACCTCCATTCCCTACCAGGTGAACAAGGCGAAGGTGCTCGAGCGTATCCTCGGCCTGATGGAGGAAAAGAAGCTTCCCCAGGTCACGACGGTGCGCGACGAGTCCACCGATGTGATCCGGCTCGTGCTGGAGCTCAAGGCCGAGACGAACCCCGAGCTCGTCACCGCCTACCTATTCAAGCATACGGACCTGGAAAACTCCTTCGCCGTGAACTTCACGGCGCTCAAGCCGAACATGGAGCCGGAGCGGCTGTCGCTCAAGGAGATCATGCGGTACTTCCTCGACTTCCGGCTCGAGATCACCACGAAGCGGCTGAACTATGACCTCAGGCTGCTGAAGGCCCGGCTCCATATCCTGAAGGCCTTCGAGATGCTGTACGACGATCTCGACACCGCCATCAAGCTCATCCGAAAATCGAAATCCCGCGAAGAGGCCGGCGTCAAGGTCAAGAAGCATTTCAAGTTCGACGACGAGCAGACCCGGGCCATCCTCGAAATGCAGCTCTACAAGCTCGCGGGCCTCGAGATCGAGAAGATCCTGAAGGAGAAGGCCGAGAAGACCAAACTGAAGAAGGACATCGAGACCATCCTGGGAAGCCAGAAGAAGATCTGGGCCCTCATCAAGACCGAACTGCTCGACATCAAGGCAAAGTACGGCGACAAGCGCAAGTCGATGATGAAGGCCGCCGAGGACGTGGAGTTCTCCCAGGAGGACTTTGTCGTCCATGAGGACGTCACCATGATCCTGACGAAGATGGGCTGGGTGCGCCGCGTCAAGACCGTCGGCGAGAACCTCCGGTTCAAGGAAGGCGACGACCTCCTCTCCCTCATTCCGGCGAATACGCGGGACAACATCGCGCTCTTCTCGTCGGCCGGCAAGGTCTACGTGATCAAGGCCTTCGACCTGCCGTCAAGCTCCGGATTCGGCGAGCCGGTCCAGCACCTCTTCAAGTTCGGCGACGGCGAACGGCCCATCATGGCCATGAACCTCTCGACCGTCCTGGCCGGGTCACCGGCCGCAGCGGAAGACGAAGAGAAGGCAAAGGGCAAGCAGCCACAGCTGGCGCTCTCGGGCGGCACGGTCATCGCGCTGTCCATCTCGGCCAAAGGCGTGGGCTTCAAGTTCGACCTGTCGCAGTTCAACAGCGTTACGACCCGCGCGGGGAAGAAGTTCGCGGGCTGCAAGGCCGGCGACAGCATCATGGGCGTGGACGTCCTGGACCTGCCGAACGTCCTGTTCCTCACCTCCGAGGGCAAGGCCGTGGTCGTCGCCGGGAAGGACATTCCACTGCTCACGGGCGCGGGCAAAGGCGTGAAGCTCGTGAACGCGAAAAAAGGCGAGGTAACGCTGTTCCGCTCGGTCAGGAAGGGCGAGCAGGTCAAGGTCGTCGATGAGAAAGGCAAGGAGAAGGTCATCGACCTCAAGAGCTACGGCGTCATGACCCGCGGCAGCGTGGGGCTGAAAGCGGTGAAGGCGGTGAAGTTCGTATAGACAGCCTGTGGACCAGCGCGGAGCGGGCGCCATTGCCTGCTCCGCGAACGCCTCCCTCCCCTTTTCCCGGCCCGCCCCTTCAGAACAGGTCCGACCCTCTTCCAACGATGCGCGTATGAGCACAAAACGAACCAAGAGAGCAGCTTCAGGCAGTTCGCCCGCTCCGCGGCATCCGGCATCTGCTTCGCTGCTCTGCGCGCTGATGCTCGTGCTTGCGTTCTCCTCCTTTTCGCGAAACGCGGTCTGGATCAACGACCTCGTTCTTTGGGAGGACGCCGTTCGAAAGATCCCGAACAAGCCGAGGGCGCACAACAATCTCGGATTCGCGTACAACGCCCTGCGGCAGCATGACCTCGCGATCGAGGCGTTCGACCGGTCCCTGGGTCTTGACCCGGACAACATCGCCGCCCTCCTGAACCGGGGGCTGGCGTACAGCGAGATGAAACAGCATGACCGCGCCATCGAGGATTATTCGAAGGTCGTAGCGCGGGCGCCTTCGCTTGCGAAAGGCTGGTTCAACCGGGGATTTGCCTATCAGGAAAAAGGCCGCCTTCGTGAGGCCATCGATGACTACACCCGGGCGCTTGCCGCGGACCCGGCCTATCTGAAGTCCTTTCGGCAGCGGGGGCTGGCCTACGGCGAGACCGGCAGATATGAGCAGGCCGCTGATGACTTTTCGCGCGTCATTGCCCTGGCCCCGGACGACGCCGGGGCATTCCTGAACCGGGGAACTTCCTATGCCGGACTCGGCAAGGACCTCCTCGCGTTGGCCGACTTTGATCGCGCCATTGCGATCAAGCCCTCGTTCCGGGCGGCCTACCTGAACCGGGGCAACCTCCACTACCGGAACAGGAGATACCCATTGGCCATTGAGGACTATTCAAAGGTCGTCGAGATCGACCCGAACGCGCAGGTCGGCTACGCGAACCGGGCGCTTGCCTATTACCGGAACGGACAGCTCGATAAGGCGCGGGAGGACAAGCGCAAGGCGGCGACGCTTGGCCGATAGATCGTTCTCGGCTTGCCAAACGGGAGCATACTGCTGTTGCGCGGCGATCATCAGACCGTCGTACGCGCTATCTGCATTTCTATGACCTGAGCAACCTATGAGATCGTTCCGCAAAGAGCTCTGGCTGAAGCTCCATGCAGCCAGCTTCTGGGAGCGTCAAAGTTCTCTTGCTTAGAAGGCCAACATCAGGTATTATACCCTCGCTTTTCGTTTACCCATACCCATGCCGAATCGAAACCAGAACAGCAGCCAGCCGTCGCCGTCAAAGAGCGAAATGGACGATCTCCTCCTGCGTCTCGCGTTGACCGAGCGCAAGCTGTCCCTGACCTCCCAGAAGCTCGAGACCAGGAACAAGGAGCTTTCGGCGATCTACCGTCTCTCCGAGACCATCGGCAGCGAGCGGCAGATCAACCGTCTGTGCGAACGGACGGCCGAGGAGATACGCCGCACCCTGAGCGTCGACACGGTCTGCATCCTCCTGCTGGACGAACAGAGCGGCGACCTGGTCACGGCGACCGCTCTGCAGGGGGCCATCGTCGGCGGGTACCATCCCCGCGTCAAAGCGGGGGACGGGCTTCTCTGGCAGGCCATGAAGACCGGAAAACCCCTCCACCTCCCCGGCAGCGCCGCAGAGAAACAGTTTACCGGGATCCAGGCGGGCCAGGCGGGCATCGCCATCCCGATCAGGACCCGGGGAAGGACGCTCGGGGTCATCTATGCCTGCGGGAAGAAGAACGGACAGGAGTTCTCAACCCGCGAGCGGGACATGCTCAGCGGCATCTCCAATCAGGCGGCCTTCGCCCTGGACAACGCCACCCTCTATCATGATCTTGAGAACCTCTTCGTGGGGATCGCCTGGTCCTTCGCTTCGGCACTGGACGCCAAGTCCCCCTGGACCGCCGGCCATTCCAAGCGCGTCACCCAGTATTCGGTCGCCATCGCCGAGGAACTGGGCCAGACCACGGAGTTCGTCAACTCGATCCAGACCTGCGGCCTGCTGCACGACATCGGAAAGATCGCCATTTCGGAGAAGATCCTCGACAAACCGGGCGCCATCACGAAGCAGGAGCGCCTCGCCATCGCCGAGCATGCATCCCAGGGCGCGAAGATCCTCGAACATATCGACAACTTCCAGCCGCTCCTCCCGGGGATCCGGCACCATCACGAGCGGTGGGACGGCCGCGGATTTCCTGATAAACTGTATGAGGTAGAAATCCCCCTCATGGCGCGGGTGCTCGCGGTCGCCGACTCCTACGATGCCATGACCTCGGACCGTCCCTACCGGCAGCGGCGGAACCGGGTCGAGGCTATCGCCGAGATCGAGCGCTGCTCGGGCAGCCAGTTCGATCCCGAGATCGTCGAGGCCTTCATCGAGGTTGTCGGCAACAAGATGTTCTGAGCTTCTTTGCTTTATTTGTGCCCTTCCTGGCGTAGTCGATCCCCTCTTTCGTTTCTTCATCCTCCTCCATGTGTCTTTCAAAAAGCCGCGAATCGACCTTTGCGCATGATGGTTTTGACACGGCCAACAAACCTCTTGCAATGATAGAAGAGTTGGAATATGCTTTTCCCCTGGAGTGCTTCCCGATATTCTCTTGTCCCAAACAGGTGAAAAGGAGGGAAATATGAAGATCACGGTCAGAGGTTTTATTGGTGCGGCAGTGGTAGCCGCGGTGTGCGTTGTGGTGTTCCTGAGTTTTGCCTCTGCGGGGCCGAAGGTAACGCCGCTGGCGCCGCTCGGCATCAATGCGGCGGACAAGATGGTGCCCAACGGTGAGTATGTGGTCTCGGTCTGGAAGAATGGCTCGTGGCAGAAGGCGGGCAGCCTGTCCTGCGACCGGTTCTTCCGTGAGCGGACGCTCGACCTTGCGGGACTTGTCGTAGCCGGCCAGCCCGCGCGGATCAGGATCAGCCAGCAGGGAGGCGGCGCAGCGCATATTGACGCCGCGCTCCTTGGCGGTGTCACGCCGGAACAGGTTAAGGGTACTGTCGGTTCCCGGACGCTTGCGAAAATATCGAAGCAAGACTTCGATGTCCTTGATTCCTTCAAGAAGAACATTGTGTTGACCTTCCCCGCGAACCGCACAGGAAGCACGCTCAGCCTGACAGCGCGTGTGGAAAGCCTCGAGATCAGCAAGACGCCCTTCCAGTTCCCGCTGGACAACCTTTACAAGACCATGAACGAGCATTCCCGTTTCTACTCCTATCGATTGAACTCGACAGGGACCAGTGCTCCATTCTTCAAGGAATATTTTCCTGCAGGCTCCGGCCATCCATCGGGTTTCACGTATGGATGGGTGCGGAACGACGAGAAGAACCTCTATGTGAAGATCGACTTTACGCCGGACAACACAATGGACGGCGGCAAGGACTACGCCAAGGTCTACGTGAACACGCCGAAGGGCCTGAAGGAGTTCAAGGTCTCGGTGCCTGAGAAGAAATGGGGCAAAGCGGACTTCGCGTATACCGACAAGGTCGCATACGAACATAAGGTCTATGACTTTACCATCCCGTTGAAAGAGCTCGGCATCACGAACGCGAAGAAAGCTAAGGAGCTTCAGCTTGCCTTTGCGGCCTACGGTACATCCGTGCCAGCGCCAGGCAGCCGGGAACCAGCGGTCGGCTTTGATCCGACAGCGAACCGGTATCTTGTCGCTTATTCGCTCTTTTCGGTAGGATCTACAACGGTCATGCTCTATGGTCAGGTCGTAAATGGTGATGGCACAAACTATGGCAGCCCGTTCGCGATAACTCCAGTCTATGTCGCCGGCAATTACTATGGGACCTATCCTACGGTCGCTTATGACAGCATCGGCAAGAGATTTCTCGTCGCATGGACGCATGCTCTCACCGACGCCGGCGCAAATGATATTTACGGCATCTTCGTGACCTCTGCAGGGACGGTTGTCGGTTCTTTGTTCCCCATAGCCGCAGGCGGTAATCAGGACCTATTCCCGAAGGCGGCTTTCGATGCCGTTCGACAGCGCTTCCTTGTTGCCTGGCAGAGGAACAGTACCGAAATTATCGGAGCGCTTGTCGATTCCTCCGGCGCATTGGTCACCACGGCGTCGGGTACTAATTTCCCGATCTCGAACGCTGCCGGGGTACAATTGACCCCAGCGGTCGCCTTTGAGGGAACATCCAGCCGCTATCTTGTGGCATGGAACGATAACCGGAACAGCGGTGTTTCACTTACAGATATCTATGGACAGCTCGTGAATTTCGATGGCGTCCTCTACAGCACTACGTCGTCATCGAATTTTATCATCTCGAACAATAGCGGTGCACAGACAGCTCCCGCGGTCGCCGCTGATGGGACAAGCGGCCGATATCTTGTGGCCTGGAGGGACGGTCGCATAGCTGATGATATCTATGGCCAGTTGGTGAATGGAGACGGCTCCCTGTATAGTACGACCTCTGCATCAAACTTCGTGATATCCAGTGCGACCGGTACCCAGGCATTCCCCACGGTAGTCTCGGACACGGTAAATAGCCGTTTTCTCCTGGCGTGGCAGGACGGCCGGAATTTCGGCTCCCTCGGCTATGATATCCATGGTGATGCAGTAAGCAATACCGGCGCCCTGTTCAGCACCGAATCAGGCACAAACTACCTGATAAACAATGACGCCTTGGACCAAAGCGCACCTTCGATCGCCTTCAGCTCCCTGTGCTCGAACTTCCTGGTCAGCTTTCAGACCATAAGCGCTGCCGAGCCTGCCATCAAATCGGTGCTTATGGGAAGCCCTTGTACGCCCACCTTGGGCACTGCTGCTGCCGGCGGCGGCGGGGGCGGATGCTTCATCGCGACTGCGGCATACGGCAGCGACATGGCCGCGGACGTGAAGCTCCTTCGCGAGTTCCGCGACCGGCAGCTTATGACCAACGCGTTCGGCCGGGCGTTCGTGAGCGCCTACTACCGCTTCTCTCCGCCCGTCGCCGAGTACATCGCCGGGAGTGAGCCGCTCAAGGCCATGGTCCGGGCAGGACTCGCGCCCGTGGTCTTCACGGTCAGGCATCCCTTTGTTGTCCTGTCGATGCTGTTAACACTGGCGCTCGTCATGACTTACAGGCTGCAAGAGCGCAGATCGCAGCGCGCGTAACGATGTTCAGATAACAACAGGAAGCAGCAAGGCCGGAGAGAAGTTCTCTCCGGCCTTTTTTCATGGTGCGCATGTCCAGATAGTATCGGTTGAATTGTATTACCTTCCCTTCCCCCTGAGGGCCGCCGCCATCGTCTGGTCCGTCCGCTTGATATGCGAGATGAACCAATCGGCCGCCACCCATACGGCTTCTGCTACGACCTGGTCGGTCGCTCCGCGCTTGATGACGTCGTCCTTCAGCCTTGCCAGCTGCCCGCGGTACTGTTCGTGCTCCTTGATGTGGGCCTCGATGCCGTCGTAGACATTCCTTGCCATCGCCCGCTCTTCATCGTCGAAGTGCCGGTTCACATAGCCCGTCAGGAAGGTGAGAAAGCGGCCGACCTCCTCCTTCCCTTTCTTCTGCGCGCACGCTTCGATCAGATCATTGAACTGCCCGATCACGGCAATGTGCTGCGCGTCGATGTCGCGTATCCCCGTGCTCAGATCTTCAGACCATTTGAAGCTCATGTAAATGTTCCTTTTGATCCGTCAATGCTGAAGAGTGATCTCAATCACTTGCGTCAACAGGAGGAAGCGCAACGCATCGAGCTGACGGGGTATACGGGCTTTATTACACTCCCCTCCCTAAGATGGGAGGGGACTAAGGGGAGGGTGATGTATCCGATGTTCATACTCATCACCCCCGCCAAACCTTCCCCATCAAGGGTGAGGGACCCTGTAGCTACAGGGAATTACAAGTTCAAGCTTTCTTCTTTTCCGGCAGCCCCAGAATTTTCCGGATCTCCTCGCCTTCCAGCGTCTCCTTCTCCAGCAACACCTTCGCCAGGTCCCGGAGCCGGTCCTGGTTCTCTGTCAGCATCTCCTTGACCTTCTGGTAGGAGGTATCGATGAGCTTCTTCACTTCCTGGTCGAGCTCCCGGGCGGTCTCCTCACTGTACTCCTTGGGGCCGTTCGGCAGGCCCATGTCGAGGAACAGGGGGCGCCGCTCCTTCTCGAAGGTGAGCGGTCCGAACTTCTCGCTCATCCCGTATTCCTTCACCATGCTCCTGACGATGGCGGCCGCCCGCTGGAGGTCGTTCTGCGCGCCCGTGGAGATCTCGTTGAAGATGACCTCCTCGGCCACGCGCCCGCCGAGCATCACACAGAGCTTGTCGAGCAGTTCCGGCCGCGTCATGAGGTACCGGTCCTCGGTCGGCAGCTGGAGCGTGTAGCCCAGGGCCGCGATGCCGCGCTGGACGATGGACACGCGGTGCACCGGGTCCGTCGTCGGCAGCAGCTCGGCGACGATCGTATGGCCGCACTCGTGGTAGGCCACGATCTCCTTCTCCTTCTGGTTCATGACGCGCCGCTTCTTTTCGAGGCCGGCGACAATGCGGTCGATGGCTGCCTCGAAGTCCGTCATCTCCACCTCCGTCTTGTTCTTGCGCGCGGCAAGGAGCGCGGACTCGTTCACCATGTTCGCGAGGTCCGCGCCGACGAAGCCGGGGGTCCGGCCGGCGATCACCTTGAGGTCCACGTCCTTCGAAAGCTTGACGCCGCGGGAATGGATCCGGAGGATATCTTCGCGGTCCTTGATGTTCGGCCGGTCCACAAGCACATGCCGATCGAAGCGGCCGGCCCGGAGGAGCGCCTGGTCCAGGATCTCCGGACGGTTCGTCGCCGCCATGATGATGACGCCTTTCCTCGGATCGAACCCGTCCATTTCCGCAAGAAGCTGGTTCAGGGTCTGCTCCCGTTCTTCATGGCCGCCGGCGAGCCCCGCGCCTCGGGCGCGGCCCACCGCGTCGAGCTCATCGATGAAGATGATGCAGGGCGCCTGTTTCATCGCCTGCTGGAACAGATCGCGCACGCGCGAAGCGCCCACGCCCACGAACATCTCGACGAACTCGGAGCCGCTCATGGAAAAGAACGGCACCTTGGCCTCTCCCGCAACGGCCCGCGCAAGGAGCGTCTTGCCGGTTCCGGGAGGGCCCACGAGCAGCACCCCCTTGGGAATGCGCCCGCCCAGCCGGGTGAACTTGCCGGGAGTGCGCAGGAACTCCACGACCTCGACAAGCTCCTCCTTGGCCTCATCCACGCCGGCCACGTCGCTGAAGTTTATCTTGACGTCGCTTTCCCCGTAGATCTTGGCCTTCGATTTTCCAAAGCTCATGACGGACTCACCAGGGCCGCCGCCGCCCATGCGCCGGAACACGACGCTCCAGATGAAAACGAGGATAAGGAGCGGAAGGACCCAGGCAAGCAGAAGATCCTTGAGCCAATTGTCGGTCGTCCTGCCCTCGTAGGTCACGCCGCCCGACTCGAGGCTTTTCAAGAGATCGGGGTCTGCGACCCGCACCGTTATAAAGGGCTTGTCCCGTTCCCCTTCCTTCACGGTCCCGCGGATATTTTCGTTGGTGATGACGATGTCCTTCACCTGCTTCTCGGCCAGGAGCTTCTTGAAGCTGCTGTACTTGATCTCGTCGGCCGTCGGGGACGCGAACAGCCGGAACAGGCTGAGGACCGCCAGGAACGCCAGGAAGTACATAAGGAATTGTTGGCCTTTTTTCATGAGAACCTCCTGGATCGTTAACGCGGGGTCACCGAGAAATTCGATGCGGCCGGACCTAACCCGGACAAGCCCCGACTAGTCGGGGCAGGCCGGCAGAGCCCCGCGTCCTAATTTCTTTATAAGGTGCGGGGAACCAAAATTTGCCACGAAGACTCGAAGTCACGAAGAATTACATAAACCGTTGAAGACACTGTTTTGGCTGATCAGATCATGGCCGTACTTCGTGTCTTCGTGGCAGAAGATTCTTGCCATGTTGAATTGAATTTGATTCCTTGGTTGCTAAGGGCATAGAGCCTCAGAACCCCCGGTACATGCCGACGCCGATGGAGAAACGCGGTCCCGCGTAGGGTGACCAGAGATGCAGTTCCTTTGCCGTCAGGACCGGATAGCGGTATTCGAGCTCGCCCAGCGGCTGGACCTTGGATCCGGCGACCTCGCCGATGATCGTGACACTCCTGCCGCGGTGATAGACCGCGCCATCGAGGAACTGCGACGTTACGATCAGGAACCGCCCGCCGGTCTCGTCGGTCATTGCGGGCCGTCCTTCGCCGTCGAGCGGCTTCTGGAGCACTTCGATCCGGGAGCCCTCTTTCAGGTTCTTCGTATCGACGATCGTCCCGCCGACCATCAGCAGTTTCCCCGTATACCTCTCCGGCTCTTTCTGAACGGCCGCGAAGGTAATGTTCTTTTCGAGCTTGTCGAGGAGCTCCTTTGAAAAAGGCGGAGCGCACCCGGCGGAGATGATGACGGCAACGGCAAGAAGGACCAGAACGATGATCGATGTCCGTTTCATAATGATAAGTATATCACGGATAGAGACGTGTGATAGGCGGAGCGGGCTCATTTGGACGGGAGGACGACGATGGCGATCAGTACCCGAACTTGCCCTGGGGCGCGTTGGGATCATAGAGCGGGTCGAGGAACTGGGGCTTGTCCCAGCCGGTCTTTTCGCGCGGCCAGAGCTTGACCTCCCGGGCGTTGATGAGGGGATACAGGACCGCTGACTCGGACTGGAACTTCTCCTCGGTCCCCGTTACCTCGCCCGCGACCGTGATCTCCCTGCCGGGCGCGAACACCAGCACATCGAGTGTCCGCGGTTGGTGGACGATGAACCGGCCGCCGGTCCGGTCCGTGCGGAGCGGCTTGCCCCAGTAGTCGAGTTCCTTCTGGACGACCTCGATGAGGGTCCCGTTCTTCGCATGGCGGACCTGGGCGATCTGGCCGCCGAAGATAACGGTCTTTCCCTTAAAGGACGACGGATCTGCCTGGAACTGTTCGAAGGTAACGGAGCGGTCTGCGGTGCGGGAGACAGCGGGTGAGATGGCGTAGGAGCAGCCCTGCAGCAGCAGGGCCATTCCCCCGATCAGAATGGCAAGGATGTTCATCGCGGACTCCCTCGGCTGGCTGTTCTTCATGAGGAAAGGCTGATGGAAACGAGGTTCGTCGTCACGCGGACAGCTTCAGGGTCTCAGCAGCCTGGTCCGATTCCTGCTGGATCTTTTTCCGCGCCGGATCGGACAGGTCCAGACTACGAAGGTCGAACCTTCCCAGCTCGCGGGCAAGGATGTTGATCTTTTCATTGGCGTGAAGATGCTTGTTGATGATGATCCGCCGGGTCTCCATGACCCTGCAGGAACCGCCCTTTGAGGTCTTGAGGTCCTCGTAGGTCACATTGACCTCCAGGGCCTTGGCGGCATCTTCCAGTTCCGTGAGCGTGACTTTCATAGGCAGAGTAGTGAGCAGCGGTCGCCGGTCCGGGGAGCTATTGCGACTCTTCCTTGTGGATCTCCATGATACTGACGACGTTGATGTTCGCGTCCTTGAGCGCCTTCTGGACGTCGGCCAGTTTTGAGTCCTGGACCTTGAGAATGAAGTTCGACTTTGTTGCCATGGATCACCCTCCTGGAAAAAGAACTGTCCCCGCTGGGACCTGATTGACGACAACCTATCATAAAGACGCACTAAAAGTCAACGGGAAACCCCCCGGCGCCGACCGCAGGCGACTTCGCGACGAGGCGGGACGCAAGCGGACCACGAGGCCGGTCTGCCGATGCCGAAACAATAAAAACTTTTTTCTACCCTGAAAATACCCTGCTTATTTTGATCCTATCAAAAATATTTCTTGCTATTTACTGGGACTGTGGCTATACTTTGAAACAATAAAAGCATACAAACTGCCTTGGCAGTGAGTACTTTTAATCTATTTCGCTTGAAGGAGGAGAAGTATGGCAAAAGCCATGACGAAGTCTCAGATTGCGGACCACATCGCGAAGAAGGCAGACCTGAAGAAGAAGGTAGCAGTACAGATCCTGGAAGATATCGCTGCATTGGCGTATAAGGAAGCGAAGAATTCCTTCACGCTGCCCGGCATCGGCAAGCTCGTGCTCGTGAATCGCAAGGCACGCATGGGCCGGAACCCCCAGACCGGCGAGGCCATCAAGATCCCGGCCAAGAGGGTCGTGAAGTTCCGCGTCGCGAAAGCCTGCAAAGAGGGCGTCCTCGGCAAGAAGTAATCAGCCTCCTGCTGTAATGATCAAATACCATAAAGGCATCCCGGGTCATTCCGGGGTGCCTTTTTCGTCTTGATTTAAGCTCCCTACGGCAAACTGCATGGAGCTTCGATCCTCAGGGTTAAACTAATTATTCTAATCGCTCGCTAACCCCGGGTACCGGGGATGCGCTCGCTCCTGGATTCATGGAATACATCCTTTTCATTCTCTATCCCCTCGCCCTGGTCCGCCTGCGACTGGTGCTCATCGCCCTGGCGTTCCACGGCGCGCTTATCGTCGGATCTGCCGTACGGTACGGCCGCATCCCGCTCATCGGCACCCATGATACCCTGGGGTTCCTTGCCTGGTCCATCGGCGTCGTGTATCTGGCCTTCGGTTGGCGCCGAAGGCGCGACCTCTATTCGTATCTGACCATTTCCCTGATCCTTCTGCTTCTCGCAGGTTCGGTCATCTCGCCGGTCATGAAGGGCCCCCTGCCGCCCGTGCTCAGGACCATCTGGTTCGAGCTCCACGTGATCCTCTCCTTCGTATCCTACGCGCTTTTCGCCGTCGGCGCGGTCTTCGGCGCCTTGTTCCTCCGCGACGGGGAGCGCGAGCATGAGACGGACCAGTACCGGAACCTCCTGCTGGGATACGTCCTGTTCTCGATCGCCATGATATTCGGCGGCATCTGGGCCCACCTCGCCTGGGGGACCTATTGGCTCTGGACGCCGAAAGAGCTTTGGACCACCATCGTCTGGTTCTTTTACAGCCTGTACCTGCACGCGCGCCTCGTCAGGGGATGGACCGGACGGCCCGTGGCATGGATGGGGATCGTCGGGTTCCTGATCGTCATGTTCACCTATGTCGGCGTGGGATTGTTGATGAAAAGCTCCCATGAGTTCTGATGAAGCGTATGCAACCACAGATTAACACAGATGGACACAGATAAATCATGAAGTCAAAACCCGACGTGTATATTCTCGAATCTAGCCTTTTAGAAGTTATCTGTGTTTATCTGTGGTTACAACGACCCTTATGAAAAACTTCTTTCTCTCCCTCAAGACGACGGTCTGGCTCCTTACCGGCCTCATCTGCGTGTTCTTCCTCGGTTCGTACCTGATGCCGGCGTATAAGGACATCCACGGCGCCATGAACGACCGCCTCTTGTTCGAGTGGGTGGAACAGGTCGCCGTCGATCATCCCTGGGTGACCGGATGGTTCTTCCTCGCCCTTGCGGCGCTCGTTCTCCTCACCATCAATACCATCGTCTGCAGTATCCAGGCGGTGAGGGGAAAATGGTCACGCGAGGACTTTCTGCTGCGCATCGCCCCGCAGGTGGTCCACATGGCGTTCCTCATCATCCTGCTCGCCCATCTCCTGGGCGCGGGTTGGGGATACCGCATCTCCGGTATGCTGCCGCAGGGTGGCTATGGGCGGCTGCCCGATGGCCGGGTGCTTCAGCTCAAAGCGATCCGCGTCCAGGGCGATCCGTCCGGTTATATACGCGACTGGTCGGCGGATGTGGCGGTCTATGAGAGCGACCGCGAAACAGCGGCGGGTGTTCTCGGTCCCAATGCTCCGCTCTTCACCGGAGGTGCGGGCATCTATCTCAAGAGCTTCGAGCTCAAGCCGACGCCGATGGCATTCATCCTGGTGACGAAGGACCCCGGCGCGGTCTGGGCGCTCGCCGGCGCGGTCCTGTTCATGATCGGCACGGTGATCATTCTTTTTCTTAAATGGAAGAAGGTTTAGCATTCTTCGCAGACACTGAGAGCTCTGACACGGCCATGCAACAAAAAATATCTCGACACCGAACCTAACCCGGACAAGCCGGAACCAAGCAAATCATTTTCGCGCAAAGCCGCAAAGCTCGCAAAGAAAAGCTTGCAAGTCTTGAATTAAAACAATAATCCATTTTGTTTTTGCCGTTCTTTGCGGCCTTTGCGGCTTTGCGAGAGAGAAGGTTCTAAGTTTTCGTCTTAATATTCCATCCATTTTGAGAAGAATTTGATTCCTTAGCTACTAATGTCTTTTAGTTGATGGACAATGACGTGTGTACATATTCTTTTCCTCCGTGTTCTCCGTGCCTCCGTGGTAAAATGCCTTTATGATTAAAAGAGCTCTCATCGCCATGAGCGGCGGCGTCGACAGTTCCGTCGCAGCGGCCCTTCTTCAGCAGCAGGGGTACGAGGTTGAAGGCGTTACCATGAAGCTGACGGCCGGACTCTGCTGCGACATCGGCTCCGCGCAGGCCGTCTGCGGCCACCTCGGCATTCCGCACCGTACGCTCGACCTGCAGAAGGAGTTCACCACCGCGATCATCGGGAACTTCATCGATGAATATCGCAACGGTCGCACGCCGAATCCCTGCATCCGGTGCAACGACGTCATCAAGTTCCGCACGCTGCTGACCTATGCACGGGAGAACGCCTTCGCGTTCCTCGCGACCGGCCACTATGCACGCGTCGAGCGGGACACGGCCGCCTCTCGCTTCACCCTTAAGAAAGGAAGTGATGCGAGCAAGGACCAGAGTTATTTCCTGTACCGACTGACGCAGGACCAGCTCGCTCATGTCCTGCTCCCCCTGGGAGACATGCGCAAGACCGAGGTCCGCATCCTCGCCGGAGAGTTGAAGCTCCCGGCGGCCGATCGGCCCGAAAGCCAGGAGATCTGCTTCGTGCCGGACAATGACTACCGGACCTTTCTCAAGACCCACGCTCCCGATATCCTGAGGCGCGGCGAGATCGTCATGACCGACGGAACGGTCGTGGGCAGGCACGAAGGCATTGCCTTCTACACCATCGGGCAGCGCCGGGGCGTTGGTATTGCTTCGGGCGGCCGCCTCTATGTCGTCCGGATCGAGCCGGGCCGCAACCGCGTCGTCCTCGGCCAGCGCGCTGACCTCGAGACCGCTTCTTTGCAGGTGTCCGACGCGACCTTTCTCCCCTTTGACCGCCTTTCCGCGCCGCTCTCCGTCGACGTAAAGGTCCGCTATCGCGCGGCCGCCCATCGCGCAACGATCAGTCCCGCGGACAACGACCGCGTCGCCGTGGCCTTCGAGCGGCCGGTCGCCGGCGTCACGCCCGGCCAGGCAGCGGTCTTCTATGACGGCGACACCGTGGCAGGCGGCGGCATTATAGAGGGTTAGTCCCTGTCTCCTGTCTCCTGTCTCCTGTCTCCTGTCTCCTGTCTCCTGTCTCCTGTCTCCGCGTCCCCGCGTCCCCGCGTCTCCGCGTCCGCATCTCCTCCTCCCTTTGTCCCCTTGTCTCTTTGTCTCCGTGTCCCCGCGTCGCTTAGAAGCGCCTACTTTTGGCTCCGCGTCCGCCTCTTCTCCTCTTGTCCCCTTGTCGCCGTTTCATTGCGTCTCCCTGTCCCTTGACCCCCTGATGTTTTGCAGAATTTCCCCTTGCCTACCGTTATTCCCTATGATATATTACGCTCCATGCCGAAGCCTGCTCATAGTGCCCGCAAGAACGCCAAGCCGAGGCCGGGCTTTCGCGGACGCGTCTGGATCGACGGCCCGGAAGGCACATTCATCGGTCATGGCCGTGTCGTCCTGCTCGAACGCATCCTCGAACACGGATCCATCACCAAGGCCGCGAAGTCCATGGAGATGTCCTATCGCCGCGCCTGGGACCTGGTGGATTCCATGAACCGTCAGGCCAAGCGGCCCTTCGTAGAACTGGCGACAGGCGGGAAGGGCGGGGGCGGCGCCATCGTCACCATTGACGGCAAGAAGGCCGTCAGGATGTTCTGGCGCTTCCACAAGGACCTTCAGGCTTTTCTGAAACGCGAAGAGAAGAAGCTCACACTATAAAAGATCCCGGACTTTCGCAGGCTAAAGCCTGCGGCTACCAGGACCGGCTGGCTTTATGCTTTATCTGTGGTAGCCGCACCATATCAGGGTGCGTGTTAAGGGAGTTCATATCCACTGTTATTTTCAAGGAGGATCCTCAATGAAGCGTTTGTTCGCCTTGCTCACCGTCTCTCTCATCCTGACTACTGCTTTATCGGCTATTGCCGAGACCCGCATCCGCATGGCATCCACCACGAGCACGCAGAACTCGGGCCTGTTCGACTTCCTGCTGCCGGTCTTCGAGAAGACGACGGGCATCAAGATCGATGTGGTCGCCGTGGGAACCGGCGCGTCCATCGAGATCGGCGAACGCGGCGATGCGGATGTGGTCTTCGTTCACGCGAAGGAGCAGGAGTTAAAAGCCGTTGAGGAAGGTTTTTTCGTGAACCGCCAGGACGTCATGTACAACGATTTCGTCGTCATCGGCCCAGCCGCTGATCCTGCGAAGATAAAAGGCATGCGATCGGCTGCCGATGCCCTGAAGGCCATCGCCGTTTCAGGCTCATCCTTCGTTTCCCGGGGCGATAAGTCGGGCACGAACACAAAGGAGCTCTCGCTCTGGAAGAAAGCCGGCATCGAACCTGCCGGCCAGAAATGGTACCTTGAGGTCGGCCAGGGCATGGAGAAGACCCAGCGCGTTGCCGACGAAAAGAAAGCGTACACGCTTACCGACCGCGGCACCTGGCTCGCCACGAAGGATAAGGACAAACTTGATATGGTCATCGTTCTCGAGGGCGATTCAAACCTGTTCAACCAATACGGCGTCATGGCGGTGAATCCGGAAAAGCACAAACATGTAAAGTTCAAAGAGGCCATGCAGTTCGTTGACTGGATCATATCGAACAAAGGCCAGGCTGCAGTGGCGGCCTTCAAGGACAAGAACGGCAACTCGTTCTTCATTCCGAACGCTAAATGATCCGATTGCGGAATGCGAAGCAGAGCTGCAGAAGAAACACCGGGTGATCTGCAGTTACCCGTATTTCTCCGTGTCCTCGCCTAGAGGCGCCTACTTTTGGCAGTGTCTCCGTGGTAAATACGTTCTTCTTGCATTATATGGACTCTCTCCTAAACGGTTTTGTTCAGGCCTTCGACCTGATCCTTCATCTCGATCAGACGCTTTTCGGGATCATCTTCCTGTCCCTGAAGGTATCAGGCTCCGCGCTGCTCATCGCGACCGCTCTCGGCCTGCCGCTCGGCGCCCTGCTCGGGCTGAAGCGATTTCCCGGCCGCGACCTTGCCATCAGCGGCGTGAACACGTTCATGGGCCTTCCGCCGGTCGTAGTCGGTCTTTTTGTCTACCTCCTGCTGTCACGCAAAGGGCCGATGGGATTCATGGGGCTGCTCTATTCGCCGTCCGCGATGATCATTGCCCAGACCATCCTGGCGCTCCCCATCGTCACCGCACTTTGCCACTCGGCCATCGTGAACATAGACCCCATCATCCGGCAGGCAGCGCGCACGCTCGGAGCGACGCCCGGCCAGGAGACCATTGCGGTCATCCGCGAGGCCCGATACGGGCTCCTCTCCGCCGTCATTGCGGCCTTCGGCAGGGTCATGGCAGAGGTCGGCGCGATCCTGATCGTCGGCGGCAATATAGCAGGCTACACGCGCGTCATGACCACAACGATCGCGCTCGAGACGGACAAGGGAAACTTCGAGCTCGCCCTTGCCCTCGGCATGATCCTGCTGATGATATCGTTCGCCATTAACGCTCTCTTGCACGTTGTGCAGCAGAAAGGACCTGCCTCAGGATCATGAAACTGCTTGCGACCAATATCGCCAAACACTATGGCGGAAGGACGATCCTGTCGGACTGCTCCTATACTTTCAATGGTGTCGGTCCCTATGTCCTTATGGGTCCGAACGGGTGCGGCAAATCCACGTTCTTGAGAATTTGCTCCCTGCTTGAGCAGCCTGATGCGGGCGATATGCTGTTCATGGACGACGGGATACAACTGCCTCATGATATCGCTCTTCGCAGGCGCATGACCCTGGTCCTGCCGCGGACGGGAGTGTTCAATACGACGGTGTTCAACAACGTCGCTTATGGTCTGACCGTGAGAGGGGTGCAGAAGCACGTGGTCAGGGAGAAAGTAGGGAGCGTCCTTGACTTCGTCGGCATGGCCCATAAAGAGAGGCAGAATGCCCGCACGCTCTCGAGCGGCGAGACCCAGCGCCTCGGCATCGCCCGCGCCCTCGCTATCGAGCCGGAGATCCTGTTCCTCGACGAACCGACCGCGTCGGTCGACGAAGAGAACACCGCGATCATCGAGTCGATCATCGGACGCCTGAAGCAGGACGGCCGCACCACGGTCATCATGACCACGCACGATAAAGACCAGGCAGAACGGCTGGCGGACACCCTTCTGTTCATTACGGAACACCGGATAGCAGAGCATAAGCGATAGGACCCGGTTTCAAGCAGGTCGAGCATGTTTGAAAACTTCCCTGCCTTTCCTCTTTATCTTCTTGAAAAAATCGGTTATACTTTTTGCATCAATGGCAATTGGTCCGCTCAGACGCGATCACTTCCGTCCCCGGGTGGTAAAATTCCTGGCAAGGAGATAAAAGACCATGGCTAAGAAAACGAAGAAAGCAGCGCCAAAAAAGAAGAAGTCCGCGGCCAAACGGCCGGCGGCAAAAGCGGCTCCCAAGAAGAAAATAGCGGCGGCACCGCGGCCGGCAGTGAGGTCAGCCCCGGCGGCACGAACGTCCGCATCTCCCAAGTTCACCGTCTCGACCGCGATCGAGATCACGGCAACCTTCCCCGACAGCATGGGATTGACCGCGAAGGTGGCGGCGGCGGTCGCCGCGGAGAACGTGAACATCCTTGCCGGGACCGGTTACTCGGCCAGCGGCCTTCGGCGCAAGGCGACCTTTACGCTGATCGTTGATAACCTGGAAAAGGCGGAGCGGGCGCTCGAGCGGATCGGCGCCGACGAGATACAGGATTCCATGGTCCTGTTCGTGGAAACGGAGAACAGGGTGGGCGCGCTGGAAAAGATGGCCAGGGCCATAGCCAATGCCGGCATCAATATCTACTACTTCTACTCCACGACCAGCTCAGGCAAGACTGCCACCTGCGTGTTCAAGACGGCCGACGACCAGAAAGCGATCAGGGTCCTGCGCAGCGCGTAGTAAGTTCTGCCGTGGTTCAGGCGGAAGAGCGCCTGACGTCCGTTCACCATCCTCGATACCTTCCAACGGGGACCCAGACATTCGCTGGGTCCCCGCTTTTCGTTCATCCCCCTCCACCTCGGGATAACGCCTGCCCCATCATGCAGATGCAGCCCTCCTCAGAGACCAACGCACTCGACGAGAGCGGAAAAACGATCCCCCGGCCGTTACCAATGAAAATGTAAGGTAAACTGGCATTTGACAAAGCATACGGACAAGGCTAGCATTTATACTAATTAGGAATCATTCCTGGCATGAACCTTTCTGCAACCCCGGAAGAGATCGAGCGCAAGCTTATCAAGGGCCTCCGGGAAAAGGGCTATAAGCTCACCTCGCAGCGACTCGAGATCATCAGCCTGCCGGCCAGGGACAGGAGCCATCCCGGCGCCGGGGATATTTTCCGCAAGGTCAGGGAACGTATGCCGAGACAAGCATTTCCACTGTGTATTACACGCTTGATATGCTAAAAAAAGAAAGGAGTAAATAGTATGAACGAAGACAGCAAGTGCCCGGTAACGGGCAGATCCGGTAGAACCACTGCCAACAGAGGCACATCGAACCGCGACTGGTGGCCGAACCAGTTGAAGCTCGATATCCTGCACCAGCATTCTTCCAAGTCCAATCCGATGGGTCCCGATTTCAACTACGCCAAGGAATTCAAGAAGCTTGATCTGGCCGCATTGAAGAAGGACCTGTCCGCGCTGATGACCGACTCGCAGGACTGGTGGCCGGCCGACTGGGGCCACTACGGCGGCCTGTTCATCCGCATGGCCTGGCACAGCGCCGGCACGTACCGCACCGGTGACGGACGCGGCGGCGGCGGCACGGGCAACCAGCGATTGGCGCCGGTCAACAGCTGGCCCGACAACGGCAACCTGGACAAGGCGCGCCGCCTGCTCTGGCCGATCAAAAGGAAATACGGCAACAAGATCTCATGGGCCGACCTCATGATCCTCACCGGCAACGTTGCGATGGAGTCCATGGGCTTCAAGACCTTCGGCTTCGGCGGCGGCCGCGTGGACATCTGGCAGCCCGAGGAAGACATCTATTGGGGCTCCGAGGACAAGTGGCTGGGCGACAAGCGCTACAGCGGCGACCGCGAGCTGGAGAACCCGCTGGCTGCCGTGCAGATGGGCCTGATCTATGTGAACCCCGAAGGACCCAACGGCAACCCCGACCCCGTGGCCTCAGGCCGCGATGTGCGTGAGACCTTCGGACGCATGGGCATGAACGACGAAGAAACCGTCGCGCTCGTCGCCGGCGGCCACACCTTCGGCAAGGCGCACGGCGCGGGCGACCCGAAACTGGTTGGCCCCGAGCCTGAGGCAGCCCCTCTGGAAGAAATGGGCCTGGGCTGGAAGAACAGCTTCGGCACCGGCAAGGGCGTGCACACCACCACCAGCGGCATCGAGGGCGCATGGAAACCCAACCCCACGAAATGGGACAACGGCTACTTCGACATGCTGTTCGGCCACGAATGGGAGCTGTCCAAGAGTCCGGCCGGCGCTCATCAATGGCATGCCAAGGACGTGAAGCCGGAACACATGATCCCGGACGCCCATGACCCATCGAAGAAGCACCGGCCCATGATGACCACGGCCGACCTGTCGCTGCGCTTCGACCCGATCTATGAGCCCATCGCGCGCCGCTTCCACAAAGATCCGCAGGCCCTTGCCGAAGCTTTCGCCCGCGCCTGGTTCAAGCTGACCCACCGCGACATGGGTCCCAAGGTCCGCTACCTCGGCCCTGAGGTCCCGGCAGAAGACCTGATCTGGCAAGACCCGCTCCCCGCCGTCGATCACCCCCTGATCGAGCCCAAGGACATTGCCGAGCTCAAGGCCAAGGTCCTGGGCTCGGGTCTGTCAATTGCGGAGCTGGTGTCCACCGCCTGGGCCTCGGCCTCTACCTTCCGCGGCTCGGACAAGCGCGGCGGCGCCAACGGCAGCCGCATTCGCCTGGCGCCGCAAAAGGACTGGGACGCCAACCAGCCGGCGCAACTGGCCAATGTGCTGGGCGCGCTCGAAACCATCCGGCAGACATTCAACGGCACCCATGCAGGCGGCAAAGAGGTCTCCCTGGCGGACCTCATCGTGCTGGCCGGCTGCGCTGCCGTTGAAGCGGCGGCCAAAGCTTCCGGGCACGCTGTCGACGTGCCCTTCTCCCCGGGCCGCACTGACGCCTCGCAAGACCAGACCGATGTGAAATCGTTCGCCGTGCTGAAGCCCGAGGCCGACGGTTTCCGCAATTACCAGAGGAAAGCATTCACCGTGTCGGCCGAGGAGATGCTGGTGGACAAGGCGCATCTCCTGACCCTGAGCGCGCCCCAGATGACGGTGCTCGTCGGCGGCCTGCGCGTGCTGGGCGCCAACGCAGACCGGTCGCAGCATGGCGTCTTCACGAAACGGCCCGGGACGCTGACCAACGACTTCTTCGTCAACCTGCTCAATATGGACACCGTGTGGAAGTCCGCGTCCGATGCCAGGGACACGTTCGAAGGGCGCGACCGCAAGACAGGCGCGCTCAAGTGGACTGCCACCCGAGTTGACCTTGCCTTCGGCTCCAACTCGCAGCTGCGCGCCCTGGCCGAAGTGTATGCGCAGGACGATGCGAAGGAAAAGTTCGTGCGTGACTTTGTCGCAGCCTGGAACAAGGTCATGAACCTGGACCGCTTCGACCTGATCTGATCGTGGCATACAGGTCTGCATGGTCTTTTGACGGGGCGGAATAAACAGTAAGCTAACCTCCGGTTCCAGCGGACGGCATACCGCCGCCTGCGTGTTCAAAACGGCAGACGACCAGAAGGCGATCAGGGTCCTTCGCAGCGCGTTAACGACGCGCAGCCGGTTCCGATCATTCCAGGCCCGGGACCGTCCTGCCATCTGATCATCATCTTCGATACATTCCATCGGGGACCCAGACATGCTCTGGATCCCCGCTTTTCGTTCTTATCCTGACCTGGATAAGCGCCCGGGTAATGACGGATGGCGCTGCAGCAAGCTGTTCGTTTATCAACTGACCTTGAGCATCTTGCCGGTTGCGGTTTTCCGCGGGATTGTGTAAGATTTCCGTAATCATGTTCCTGTACATCGCCAAACGGGTCCTCCTGTTCATCCCCACGCTCCTCGGGATCACTCTCATCACCTTCCTTTTGATGCAGGCCCTCCCCGGCGACCCGGTCCAGGGTATGGCCGGCGAACGCGCGAATCCCGAGACCCTCGCCCGGATCCGGGCCGAGCTCGGCGCCGACCGGCCGCTTCCGCTGCAGTACTTCGGCTACCTCAAGCTTCTCGCCCAGGGGGAACTCGGCAGGTCCTACTACACGAACCGGAAGGTCGCCGACGATCTCCTGCAAAAATTCCCGAATACCCTCAAGCTCGCGGTGACCGCTATCCTCTTCGCCTCGGTGGGCGGTATTCTCCTCGGGACCCTCTCCGCGGTCAAGCGAGGCACCACCTGGGACAAGATCGCTTCGGTCATCTCCGTCGGCGGCATCTCGATACCCGTGTTCTGGCTGGGGCTTACGCTCATGCTCATCTTCGCCCTCTACCTCCGCTGGCTGCCGCCGTCAGGCATGGGAAACGGGGCATTCGCCTACCTGATCCTGCCGGCAATGACCCTCGGCGCCTATTCACTGGCCTACATTGCCCGCATCACCCGCTCATCGATGATCGATTCGCTCTCGCAGCCCTACATCGCCACGGCGCGGGCCAAGGGCCTGTCGGAGCTCACCGTCATCGCAAAGCACGCGCTTAAGAACTCGCTCATCCCGATCGTGACCGTTATCGGCCTCGACCTCGGCTCGTACCTCAACGGCGCGGTGCTGACCGAGACGATCTTCGGCTGGGACGGCATCGGCAGATACGCCCTCGACGGCATCATGAAGCGTGACTATCCCGTCATCATGGGCGTCGTGCTGTTCGGCGCCGTCGTCTTCGTCGCCATGAACCTTTTGGTGGATATCACCTATCGCTACCTCGACCCCCGGGTCCGGGTGCCGGGCACGGAATAACGCTTATGATGAAGAACGAAATATGGCAGGATATCCGATCGAACAAGCTGGTGCTGACCGCGGTCATCGTGCTGACGCTGCTCATCGTGACCGCTCTTACCAGCCCTTTCCTCACAGAATACGTGATCAAGCATGATCCCCTTGCCATGGATCTGGACAGTCTCCGGCAGCCGCCAAGCGGCTCGCACCTCCTGGGGACGGACAGCAAGGGAAGGGACATCCTTTCCCGGATCGTTCATGGCAGCCGCGTCTCCCTGACGGTCGGCATCACGGCATCGCTTTTTTCCCTCTGCATCGGGACCTTTGCAGGACTCATGGCGGGCTACTTCGGCGGCAAGGTGGATCTGGTCCTGTCCCAGGTGTTCGATATCTTCCTCGCCTTTCCCAGCCTCCTCCTTGCCATCGGGATCAGCGCGGTCATGCCGCCTGGCCTTGAATCGGCCATGCTCGCCATCACGATCGTCAGCTGGGCCGGGTTCGCCCGTCTCGTGCGCGGGATCACCCTCTCCCTGAAAGAACAGACCTATGTCGAGGCCTCTCGCGCCATCGGCGCCAGAACCGGACGGATCCTGTTCCGGCACATTCTCCCCAACGCGCTGCCGCTCCTGCTGGTGGCGGGCAGCCTTCGCGTGGGAGGGTTCATCCTGCTCGAAGCGGCCCTCTCGTTCCTCGGCCTTGGTGTCCAGCCGCCCACGCCCACCTGGGGCTCGATGATCAGCCTGAACAGGATGTACATCAACTCCGCGCCCTGGATGGTCATCTTTCCCGGTCTCGCCATCAGCATCACCGTGATCTCCTTCAATATCCTGGGTGACTTCCTTAGGGACAAGCTCGATCCGCGGTTCCAGGGGTAACAGGACAAAGTAAGACAGCGAGACCTCAATGAAAAACTTTGTTTCGCGCAAAGACGCAAAGGCGCAAAGAAAGCATAAATCTCATATAAACAGCAAGTCGTTATATATAGAATAAAATACGAGAACTTTGTCTAAGGTTTTCACATCCTGTATTGCGCTTTTTCAATCCTTTGTCGTGTCCTTCTTTGCGTGCTTGGCGGCTTTGCGAGAGAAAGACGTTCTCTGTAGATTTTAAATTTTATCGCAATCAACCAGATAATGCATATCTATCCCAAAAAATCGCTCGGTCAGAACTTCCTGAAGGACCCGCACTATCTCGGGAAGATCGTCGACGCGGCGCAGGTCGGCCCCCGCGACCAGGTGATCGAGATCGGTCCGGGGCTGGGCCATCTGACAAGGGCGCTTGCGGAAACCGGATGCATGCTGCTGCTCCTCGAACTTGACGATCGGCTCATCCCGCGTCTCCGCGAGGAGTTCGGCCCCCGCACGACGGTCCAGATAGTTCATGCCGACGCGCTGGAATATGATTACGGCGGACTTTCCGGCACCTGGAAGGTCGTCGCCAACCTTCCGTACTACATATCGACCCCCATCATCCAGAGGCTCATCGCCCAACGCGGACGGTTCACCACCCTCACCCTGATGCTCCAGAAGGAAGTGGCTGAGCGCATCGCCGCCGTTCCCGGCGGAAAAGAATACGGGTTCCTGTCCGTGCTGGTGCAATACGCGGCGGTCCCCCGCCTTGAATTCTCCGTGCCGGCCGGCGCGTTCACCCCCCGGCCGAAAGTGGACTCGATGATCCTGACGCTGACCATGCGTGAGCGGCCGGAAACCGTCGCGAATGATGAAGCGCTTTTTCTGCGCGTGATCAAGGCGGCCTTCTCCCAGCGGCGGAAGACGCTCCGGAACTCGCTGGGCCAGCTGGGCTATCCCGGTGATGTGATGAACGCGGTGAAAGATGGAACGGGGATCGACCTGGGACGGCGCGCGGAGACGTTGAGCGTTGCCGAGTTCTGCCGGCTGGCGAATTTCCTGGGTAGCAAGCACGGCGAGAACGCGGAGAATCCGATTTAGGCACATTTCAAAAACTAAAGAAGCAAGCACTTCTCAAAACAAAAATCTTTTTTCTCGCAACCTGAAGTAGGCGCTTCTAAGCGAGGCGCCAAGCTCGCAAAGAACGGACAGATTCTTTGGTTTAAGGATTTAAAGATTTCCTTTGCGTCCTTTGCGGCTTTGCGAGAGATGCCGTTGCTTTGCCTCTGCTGTTGTGTGCCATCTTGTCAGGCATAGGCCTTTTACCTTGACATTTCCCGGTCGTATTTTATAATACTGCACTGCATCAATTCACATCGGAGAAGCCATGAAAGAAGCGGTGATCAAGATATTCGAGGAAGGCGCGCGGGTCAAGGTCGCGTTCGCGAAGGAGAACGCCGACCGGATCGTTGAGGTCGTCCATCTCATCGCGCGGACCTTTCGGGAGGGGCACAAGGTGATCCTCTTCGGGAACGGCGGAAGCGCCACCGACGCGTCCCATATCGCCGCCGAGTTCGTCAACCGCTTTCTCATCGACCGGCCTCCGCTCCCGGCCATCGCGCTGAACACCGATATCGCCGTGCTCACCAGCATCAGCAATGATTTCGGCTATGACCAGATATTCTCCAAGCAGCTCTCCGCCCTGGGGCATGAGGGCGATGTGGTGATCGGCATCAGCACCAGCGGCAATTCACCGAACGTCATCAAGGCGCTGGACGTCGCCAAAAAGAACGGCATGAAGACCATCGTCCTCACCGGCGGCTCCGGCGGCAAGATGGCCGCCATTGCCGATTATACCTTCGTCGTCCCCTCCCGGCATACGCCGCATATCCAGGAGACGCACATAACACTTGGCCATATCCTCTGCCAGCTGGTCGACGAAGAGCTCTTTGGCGGGAAACGGTGAGCAAATGAGATCCTTCGACCCCTCCAAGATCAGGACCTATTCCCTCAAGGACCGGCCTAGCAAGGTCCGCATCGACGAGATTGCCTCACCGCATAGAAAAGGCGGCTCGTTCAGGGACTTCTTTTCCTCTCTCCCGGACATCCTCGCGGCCAGGGACTTAAAAGACGTCGCTGCGGCCATCGTCCAGGCGCGGAAGGACGGACGTCCGGTCATGCTCGGCATGGGCGCTCATCCCATCAAGGTAGGGCTCACGCCGGTCATCATCGACCTCATGGAGCGCGGGACCATTACGAGCCTTTCGCTGAACGGCGCGGGGATCATTCATGATTTCGAGCTGGCCTTCGTCGGCCGGACCTCGGAGGACGTGGACAAGGAGATCCTGTCCGGAGCATTCGGCATGGCCGAAGAGACGGGCAGCATGATCAACAGCGCGGTCAGGGACGGGAACGTAAAAGGACTGAGCATCGGCGAGGCGGTGGGCAGGCTGATCCAGGGCGGCGAGTTTCCCTACAAGAGCAAAAGCCTTCTGGCGGCGGGCAGCCGGCTCGGCATCCCCGTGACCGTGCATGTCGCCATCGGGACCGATATCATCCACATGCATCCATCATTCGACGCCAGGGCTACCGGCGAGGCTGCGGGCCGGGACTTTAAAAAGTTCTGTTCGCTCGTCGCGGAGCTCGAGGGCGGTGTCTATATTAACCTCGGCTCAGCGGTCCTGCTGCCCGAGATCTTCCTCAAGGCGGTCACCCTCTGCCGGAACCTCGGCCACACGCTCAAGCACTTTACCACGGTGAACATGGACTTCATCCAGCACTACAGGCCGAACACCAATGTGGTCCGCCGTCCCACCCACGGCGGCGGCAAAGGCTACGCCCTCACCGGTCACCATGAGATCATGCTTCCCCTCCTCGCCGCAGCGATCAACGAGTTGTCCTCGTAATCTCCCTGTACGCTGTGCTTTTCCAAAAAGCGCCCTGCATCCCAGTGAATCCAGGAGCGAGCGCATTGCCCCGCAGCCTGCTGCGGGGTTAGCAAGCGATTAGAATATAACACTACCCTGAGGATCTAAGCTTCCCTGCAGATTTCCGCAGGGAAGTTTTAACAGGTGCGCGCACAAGCATGCCCGGAACAGGGCCCGTTCACCACAGGTCATGCCTGCGCGTGCGAAGCGTAAGCGCACACGGAACAGCGGTATTGCCATGTACAACGAGGGACAATGTGGCATGCCTGCGCGGACCTGTGAATGGCGGTGCAGAAAAAAAGAAGGGTCGTAAGCTTGTAGAGATGGGCTTGTATCTGAACCGCAGCAAGGAGCGGACCTGCGTGATCAGTGGCTTCCTTCGCGCATGACGGCCCCGGCGATCGATCGCAGCGGGAGCACCTTGTGGACCGCGCCCAGCTCGATGGCCTTCTTGGGCATGCCGAAGACGACACAGGTATCCTCGTCCTGAGCGATGGTCATTGCCCCGGCATCCTTCATTTCCAGCATCCCCCGGGCGCCGTCATCCCCCATGCCCGTCATGATCACGCCGATAGCGTTGGGCCCCGCGTAGCGCGCCGCGGACCGGAAGAGCACATCGACCGAAGGCCGGTGACGGCTGACGAGAGGTCCTTCCTTGATCTCGACGTAATAGCGCGCGCCGCTCCGCTTGAGCAGGAGATGGTGGTTCCCGGGAGCGATAAGCGCCCGGCCGCGGATGACGGTGTCGTTGGTCTCCGCCTCCTTCACCGATATATGGCACATGGCGTCGAGCCGCTGGGAGAAGGCCGTGGTGAAGTTCTCGGGCATATGCTGTACGATCACGATGCCGGGCGCGTCCAGCGGCATGGCCACGAGAAAGTCCTTGAGCGCCTCGGTCCCGCCCGTCGACGCGCCGACCACAACGACCTTTTCCGTGGTCTTGAGCATGGCGTCCTGGCCGATCCTGGCCTTGGCGAGCACCGCATCGGCGGTGAGCTTCGGCGGCACATCGCGCTGGAGGAACGACAGCCGCTTCACCTGGGCCGCGGCCGCGGCCTTCACGGTGTCGCAGATCCGGATATTCGCTTCCTCCAGGAACTGTTTTGCACCGAGACGGGGCTTCAGGATGATCTCCACGGCGCCATATTCCAGCGCGCGAAGTGCCGTGTCGGACCCGCTCGCGGCTAGGCTTGAGCAGATCACCACCGGGATCGGATGCTGCGACATGACCTTCTGGAGGAACGTGAGGCCGTCCATGCGCGGCATTTCCACGTCCAGCATGATCACGTCGGGGACCTGGCGGCTGATGTGCTCCGCCGCGAGGAACGGGTCCGAGGCTTTCGCCATGACCTCGATCTCCGGGTCCGAGGACAGGATGTCAGCAAGTGTCTGGCGAACGATGGCGGAGTCGTCAACGATAAGTACGGTGATCTTCTTCGTGGTCATGGTTGTCTCTCGTGCCGGGAACGCTCAGTCGATCTTCCGGTACACCGTGGAGGTGAGCCGCCGGAGCGGCAGGGTGAAGCCGTGGATGCTTTCGGAATGGCCCAGGAACAGGTGTCCGTTCGTCCTCAGCACCTTGCAGAAGCGGGCGATCAGCTGCTCCTGTGTCGTGCGGTCAAAATAGATGATGACGTTCCGGCAAAAGATCACATCTACCGGCTCGGCGAACGAAAAGGCCTCTTCCATCAGGTTCAGCCTCTTGAACTGTACGATCGACCGAAGCGCGGGTCCGATCCGTACGACGCCCTTGCCCGGGTCCTTGCTGCGCAGCAGGTACTTCTGCTTCATCGCCAGCGGGACGGCGGCCACCCGCTCGGCATCATAGACCGCCTCCCGGGCGCGGTCGAGCACTTTCGTGGAGATATCGGTGGCGAGGATCGAAAAGCGGAACGAGGGGTGCTGGCCGGCAAAGTCCGACAGCACCATGGCAAGCGTATAGGGTTCTTCGCCCGTTGAACAGCCGGCGCTCCAGACCGCAAAGGGCTTGCCGCTCCCTTTGGATTGCTCCCGCTCCTCGATGAATTCAGGAAGGATCGTCTGTGCCAGATACTGAAAGTGGACGGGCTCCCGGAAAAAATCCGTTTTGTTCGTGGTCACCGCATCGAGCATGTGGACCAGTTCGTCACGCCCGCCCTCGCCGAGAACATGATCGTAATACTCCCTGAAGTTCGAGATCCCCAGGGTCCGCAGACGCTTCTGCAGCCGCGCCTCGAGCATGATCTTCTTGCTCGGCGGCATCTTGATGCCGCACTGGCCGATGATGAACTCGCTGAAGCGGCTGAACTCCGCCTGCGTCATGGGTTTCGCAACCCCGGATATAAAGGTCTTAGGTTCCATGCGTTGCGCGCGGGAGAAGCCCCGCTTCGGACCGCTTCGACGCGTGCTCCGCACCGCTCTCGGCGACCTTGAAAAAAGCGATCGAGGCCTTCAGCTGTTCCGCCTGCGCCGCGAGTTCCTCGGCCGTGGAAGCGATCTCCTCGGTGGCTCCCGCGTTCTGCTGAACGACCTGGTTCAACTGCTGGATGGCGTTGTTGATCAGGTCCGCACCGCTGGACTGCTCCCTGCTTGCCGCGCTGATCTCCTGCACCAGCTCCGCCGTTCTCTGGATGTCTGGAACAAGCTGGGTAAGCATGGTGCCGGCATTCTCTGCGATCCTGACGCTGGAGGTGGACAGCTTGCTGATCTCGGCGGCAGCCACCTGGCTCCGCTCCGCCAGTTTCCGCACCTCTGCTGCGACCACGGCGAACCCCCTGCCGTGCTCTCCGGCCCGGGCAGCCTCGATGGCGGCGTTCAACGCAAGGAGATTTGTCTGGCGGGCGATCTCCTCGATGATCGAGATCCTGGACGCGATGTTCTTCATGGCCGCCACGGCCTCTGCCACGGCCAGGCCGCTCTCAGCGGCATTCGTTGCGGACGTGAGGGCGATCTTCTCGGTCTGCATCGCGTTGTCCGCGTTCTGCCTGATGTTCGCGCTCATCTCCTCGATGGAAGAGGAGGCCTCTTCCGTCGATGCCGCCTGCTCCGTGGTGCCCTGGGACATTTCGCTCGCGCCGGCGGACAGTTGCTCGCTCCCCGATGCGACGTTGTTCGCGGCGGTCTTTACGGCGACGACAACGGACCCAAGCTTTTCGACCATGTTCTTCATGGCGATCAGCAGCTGACCCATCTCGTCCTTGCCCCACGCGGTGATCGAAACCTCCAGATTTCCCCGGGCCAGCTCCGTCGCGACCTTGACGCCCTTCCCGATCGGTATCGTGATGCTCCGCGTGATCATCACCGCGATGGCGATGCCAAGAAGGATGGCGGCCCCGCCCATCAGGAATAAGGTGATCTGAACGTTCCGGGCGGTCTCCACGTTCCTCCGGGAGAGGACCTGCGCCTCGGTGACCATTTCCTTCCGGAATGCGGCGACCTTGTCAACCAGCAGCTTCGCCGCCCCGTCCACCGAGACCATCATCCGGTTCCCCGCCGATGTGCCTTCGGCGATATACACGCCGGCCATGCGCTTTCCCATGTCGTAGAACTGATCGAACAGGGTATCAAGCGCGTCGAGCTCCTGCAGTCCCTTGGTATTGCCCTCTTTGGTGAACATTTCGCGGAGCGTTCTCGCGCCCGTACGAAATCCTGCCGCAGCATCATCCGCCTCTTTCATGCCTTTCAGATCATGCGTTGCGGCAACGTCGGTGAGGAACTGCTGTGTCTGCGCGATATTGAACGCCATGTTCTCGGCAAGCAGGGCATGGGGAAGCCGCTCGTCGGCAAGCTGGCGGGAGGTGCGCTCCATCGTCCTGACCAAGATGCTGGTGAACAATTCGGCGAGACCGAATACGGCCAGGACAACGCCGAAGCCGAGGAACAGCCGCATCCCGATCTTAAGATCGCCTAGCTTCATTCGATTGGTCCGCCTTCTTTCCTCATTACGCAATGCCTCTGCTGTCACGGAACCGCAGGCAATACGGTCGCAGGTGGCTCTACGATACGGCGGCGGAACCTTCTTCCTGCTTCACCAGGGCAAGCTCATCGGTCGAGAACACCTTGTCGATGTCCAGGATGATGATAAAACGGTCGTCCCGTTTGCCCATTCCCTTGATGAACTCGGTCTTGAGCTTGGTCCCGATCTTCGGCGCCGGGGCGATGCTCCCCGGCTCCAGGTCCAGCACCTCCTGCACCGAATCTGCCAGGGCCCCCAGGATCGTCGTGTCGTTGTCCACCGTCACCTCGGTGATGATGATGCAGGTGTTCACGCTGCTCTCCGTCCTGGTCATGCCGAACTTGAGGCGCAGGTCAACGACCGGCACCACGCTCCCCCGCAGGTTGATCACGCCCCGCATGAACTCCGGGGTCCGCGGCACCTTGGTCACGGTGGTGAAATCAAGGACCTCCCGAACTTTTGAGATGTCCAACGCGAACACCTCATCGCCAAGCTTGAAGGTCAGGAACTGCGTTGTTTCGGTAATGGACGTATCTGCCATGGCTGCCTCCTCTTCGATTGCGGATTTGAAAACCGGGTCTTACCCGTCAAGTCTTTTACTCGATTTAATTCCGCAATCCGCAATTCCTAGAACTTCTCGAACTCCGCGTCCCTGCTGTCTCCCTTGGCCTTTGCTTCATGACCCAGGTCCAGATGGACCCCTTTTGCGAAGCCTCCCTGTTTTGCCGCCTTGGGAGCCACATGGGCTATCTGGGCGTGGTGCACCGGCTTCATCGCTCTCCGCTGCGGCCCTGCAGCAGCACGGTCAAGACCATCGACCCTGAAGAACGAGATCGTTGCCTGGAGCTGGTCGGCCTGGGATGAGAGCTCTTCCGCCGTTGACGCCATCTCCTCGGCCGCGCCCGCGTTCTGCTGTACTACTTGATTGAGCTGCTGGATGGCGCCGTTGATCTGGTCCGCGCCGCTTGACTGTTCCTTGGACGACGCCGTGATCTCCTGAACCAGCTCGGCGGTCTTCTGGATGTCCGGCACGAGCTTGGCCAGCATCTGGCCCGCCTGCTCCGCGATCTGGACGCTCGAGCTGGAAAGCTGGCTGATCTCACCGGCGGCGGTCTGGCTCCGCTCGGCGAGCTTCCGCACCTCGGCGGCCACCACGGCGAAACCCCTGCCGTGCTCGCCTGCCCGGGCAGCTTCGATGGCGGCGTTCAATGCAAGGAGATTTGTCTGGCGCGCGATCTCTTCGATGATGGAGATCTTCTGGGCGATCTCCTTCATGGCGCTTACGGTCAGTGAGACGGCCTGTCCGCTCTCCCTAGCGTCGCTTGCCGACTTGAGGGCGATCTTCTCTGTCTGCATGGAGTTGTCGGCGTTCTGTTTGATGGTCGCGTTCATCTCCTCGATGGAAGATGATGCCTCTTCCGTGCTTGCCGCCTGCTCGGTCGTGCCCTGGGACATCTGCTGGGCGCCGGCCGAGAGCTGCTCGCTGCCCGAGGCCACGTTGTCCGCCGCGGTCTTCACGTCCACGACCACGGTCCGGAGCTTGTCCGTCATGACCTTCATGGCGCTCATGAGCTTTCCGATCTCGTCCTTGCTGTCGACCTTGATCTCGGCGTTCAGATCGCCCTCGGAAAGCCTTTTTGCCACGGCAACACCGACACCCACCGGCACGGTGATGCTGCGGGTGATGACGATGCCGGCGCTGATGCTGATCATGGCTGCCATGAGCAAAACGATCATCATGACCCAGGTGGTCTTGCTCGTTACGCCTTCCACAAGGGGCATTGCCTCATCCATGCGCTTGTTCCCATGCTCTGCAAATGACTTTGCCTCCGCTTCAAGCTTGTGAATGGCGTCCTTATATTCAGTTATTGCAACATTTGCCTGCTGCGGCGTCTTGATGGTGCCTGCCTGGATCAGGCTCGCCACTTTGTTGAATCCGGCAACATATATCGCAAGCTCCGACCGCATGATCTTTACCCGCTCCTTGTCTTCTTTTGCCTGATCGGTCTTATCGGCGTATTTTTCAAGGTCGTTCAGCCGCGCGGTAACGCTTTCCCGCTCTTCATTCCATGCTTTTAAGTAGTTTGCTTCCTTGTCCGCGCTGCCGATGTTCATAAAATAATCTTTTTCGTACCGTCTGAGCCCGTTAACGTTGGCCCGCGCCCTTGCCGCATGCTCGGCTATATTGGCGTCCCCTTCCAGCATGAGGACCGTCGTGCCGGACACGGCGTGCACGCCCCAGTACCCGATGATGCCCAAAACGAACAACAGCGCCAGCAGAATGCCAAATCCCACGCTCAACCTCATTCCGATGCTCATGTTCTTGAACATAAACCCCTTCCTCCTGGAAAATACAATTTCTTTAACGTTGCTTGAATTCTCATCGCGACAATGCCATCGCGTTCTTCACGTATTCGTCCCCTCCCGCTCCACCGTCTGGATCAGCCGCGGCACGTCCAGGATGAGCGCGACGCTGCCGTTTCCCAGGATCGTGGCGCCGGAAATGCCTTCCACGCCCTTATACATCCTGCCGAGGTTCTTGATCACCGTCTGATGGCCGCCGACCACGTGGTCCACCACAAAGCCGACCCGGAAGTCGTCCACCTTGGCGATCACGACCTGTTCGATGGCCGGCCGCTCGCCCTGCATGGCGAACCGCTCCCGCAGCTTGATATAGGGCACGATCTCGCCGCGCACGTTCAGCAGGTCGCGGTCCCCCATCTTCCGGGACTGCGCGGCGGTCAATTCGACGCATTCGTCGACCAGGGAAAGCGGGAAAACGAAGTGATCGTCCCCGATCCTGGTCAGAAAACCGTCGATGATGGCCAGGGTAAGCGGCAGCGACATGATGATCGTTGTCCCCGCTCCCTGACGGCTGGTGATCTCGATCGTGCCCCGCAGGGCCTCGATCGCCTGCTTCACCACGTCCATGCCGACGCCGCGCCCGGATACGTCCGTCACCTGGCTGGCCGTGGAGAATCCGGGCGACAGAACAAGGGCAAAGAGCTCCCTCTCGGTCAATTCGGCATCGTGCTGGATCATGCCCTTTTCGATGCCCTTGCGCCGGATAGCGGCGATATTCATTCCGCCACCGTCGTCGTCGATCCGGATAAGGACATGGGCGCCTGAATGGGCCGCGGAGAGCCGGATCGTTCCCTGGCGCGGCTTCTGATGGGCCGCACGTTCATCGGGCATCTCGATGCCGTGGTCGATGCAGTTCCTGATAAGGTGGACCAGCGGATCGTGGAGCTTTTCGATGACAGACTTGTCCAGTTCCGTGTCGGCGCCTTCCATGACGAGCTCCACGGACTTGCCGAGGTTCTGGGACAGGTCACGGACGAGCCGTTTGAACTTGTTGAAGATCGTGCCGATGGGAAGCATCCGGATGCTCATCGTGTTGTCCCGGAGCTCCGCGGTCAGCCGCTCCACTTCCTCGGAAATGGTCAAGAGCAAGGCGCTGTTCCCTTCAGTCGCCACTTGCGTCAACCTCGCCTGGACCGTCACCAGCTCGCCGACCAGGTCCACCAGCTTGTCAAGCTTATCGGACTGGACCCGGATGCTTGAAAGCTCCTCGGATTTCTGGCGATCCCGTCGCAGACCGCGCACGTGCTGCTGCTCGGTGAGCGCCGCCTCGACGCGGTCATTATTGACCAGGCCCCGTTCCACCAGGATCTCGCCGAACCGCTTATGTTCCGACGAGATCTCCTCAATGTCCGCCGGGGAAAGATCGCCCCGCTCCACCAGGATCTCGCCCAGCTTTTTATATTCATCATCGTCCGAAAGAACGCCCTCGATCTCGATGGGCTCGATCGTCAGTTCGCTCGTGTCCTGAACGAAGATAAACACGTCCTTGATGGCATTCACGCCCCGGGTGGTCGTCAGGATCACGTCCCAGTAGATATAACAAAGTTCGGGGTCCAGCGTTTCCAGCGGAGGGATATCGCCGAGCTGCGCCACCACCCGGCACGTGCCGAGGGCGCGGAGCTCGTCCAGGAGCAATTGAGGATCTGTGCCGGTGAGAAAGATGTTCCGGGCAGGGCGGAACCGTATGCGGTACGTCGCCTGCGGTTCCTCGACGGTTGGCGCCGGTTCGGCTGGTTTTTTCGTCCTGGGCGCGGCCCCTTCGGGAAGCAGGCTCCGGAACCGGTTGATGATCTGTTCCGTCACTTCGCTTTCGGCGGTCGTCTTCTTGTAGGCCTCGTCGAACAGCGCAGCGATCTGGTCCCTCGCCGCCAGTGTAAGGTTGATGATCTCCCGCGTGACCACCAACTTGTCGTTCCGGATGGCATCATAGACGCCCTCCACCTCGTGGGCAAAGCGGGAGATGTTGTCGAATCCGCAGGCGCCGCCGGACCCCTTGATCGTGTGCAAGGCCCGGAAGACCCGGCTGATGACGTCCTTTTCCCGGGGAGACTCCTCGAGGGCAAGCAGGGCGTTCTCAAGCTCGCCGATAAGTTCATAGGCCTCGCTCCTGAACATCTCCCGCAGGACATCGAGATCAAAGGTTTCGTTGTCGTCGCTCATGCTAGTTCGCTCCATTCCCATAGCTGCCTTGTCTTACGGAACGTCCTGGTCGTGCAGCCATAGACAGGATTTCCTCGTGCTCTCATGACAGCCGATATGGCGGAAGAACCCGAAACGGCCGAGCATCAGCCTGAACGGTTCCTGCTCGTGGCCGGTGATGGTCATTGTTCTGTTCAGATCGGCGGCCGTTCGGTGGGCCGAACAGATCAACTGGGCGAAGGCAACATCAACGTCGTCTATCGCTCCCACATGGACCTCGACCGCGGATCCGCTCCGAAGGGCTTCGACAAAAGCCGCCTTCAGGTCCTTTGCGTGCTTCACGGTCAAAACACCGCTGACGGTAAGGACCGCGCGGCCGCCCTTTGTTTCATGACGGATGTCTGCCATGTCACTGTCCCCGCTCTTTCACGAACTTTTTCACGACGTCCATGAGCTGTGATGGAGAAAAGGGCTTTACGATCCAGCCGCTGGCGCCCGCAGCCCTTCCCTCCTGCTTCTTCGCTTCCTGGGATTCCGTGGTGAGCATGACGATCGGAACGAACTTGTAGTCCGCCTTGCTCCGGAGCTCCCGGATGAACGTGATGCCGTCCATTTCCGGCATATTGAGATCGGTGATCACCATGTCCACCTTCGCGCGGGACATTTTTTCAAGGGCATCTTTGCCGTTCTCCGCCAGCAGAACATCGTATCCCGCGTCCTTGATGGTGAACGCGACGAGCTGCCGCATGGATGCCGAATCATCGACGATCAAAAACGTTTTAGACATGGTGCCTCCAGTGGTCCGCGAAACGGTGACGCGCTGTCCGGGATCGCTGACGACCCTCCGCCGCGATGCGGAGCAGGCACTCCTGCCGGGTCCGCATGAATACGCCCGTTCGGAGAACGGTGGTCAGCAGGCGTCTGCATCGTGAGAATATCGGGTCACTCGGCATCATCAGAATAGACTGCGGCCCGAGGAAAACGATGGTCGATCGCGATCAGGCGTCGCGAAAGGAGATGACGTCGCCGACATGCTGTATTATAGCAAAATATCGATAAATTAGCATCCGATACGGCAGGATATCGCGTTGATATTCATAACGAAGTTCCTCGCGCAACCGGGTGTTCACGTCAGGAGAAGAGAACGGCTGGAGCCGTAATTACGGCGAAAACTGCTGTTACGGACGCGGTACAGGCGGAATGCCGGGAATGGGGGGGGGTGAGATGATACCGCGGCATATGGACTGATATTGTTGGAGTGGAGCGGGCTGCCGTGTTTCTCCGGGTAACGGGATCAGACGGCGTCAGCAGAAGGCAGGAGGAACAAGGGACACTTGAGCCGATCGGCCTCATCCAGCAGGATCGCCGCTGCCTTCGAAAGCTCGGAAGGCATCGCGCTGCCCGACGGCAACAATATCATCGAAACGGCATGCTCACCGGCCGCTTTCAGTATCTCCTCATCGGGATACCCGGAGCGAACGATCTCGGAGACAGCGATCCCTCGTTCGGCAAGCGTTCTTTTCAACTTCTTTACAGCGGCGGTTATTTCCTTTTTTACCCGCTCCAGGTCCTTTTTTTCCTCCCTGCTGTACAGGTGAACAGGCACGACACCGAGGAGCAGGACCTTGGAGCCTGTCGACGCTGCTTCGTACACGATACGGTCGGTGCTCGCAGCAGGGCTTCCCGTATTGTCCAGGGGGACCAGTATCGTTCCGGGGACCAGCGTGAAAGGGCAGGTCAATGTCTTTGCCAGTTCTTTATACCGGGGAGGAGCAACAACGAGCCCCGGGCGTTCTGATTCGACATATTCCCGGACCTTCTGGCCGGCATCGCCTTCGTCCGATATGATCCGGACGGCAAGACCCGCTGCCTGCTCGCTGACGATCTGTCTCGCCTCGGCAAGGCCATGCGACGCCTCGCTGCGGGCCATCTCCTCGGCCTTCGGTCCTGCATCATAATCGATGAACAGACGCGGGTCGAAAACCTGCAATACGGTCAATTCACCGCCTGCCTCCTGGATCTTTTTGAGCCCGTAGCGCAGGGCCTTTTTCGCATGCAGCGTGCCATCATAAACGACAAGGATCTTCATAGTATTACCTCGCAACTCTTCATCTTGACCATCTGCCTGACCATCTACATTGCATGTACCTTGCCATAAATATTATCGTCTATTATCAACATATTGATCAACACAACGCAGTGTTCTGACTGCATAAATACCTGCAAGAAAATACTCCATTTTGAGCATCATGGGCATAAGCATGCAATTATAAGTTGCATCATAATTGTCATATATTATGATTGGTTACATGCAAGGTGTATTATTTTATCCACATGCATGCATCGAGGAATTGCACCACGCATCGCGTTCTAGAAAATAAGCGTACGAAATCAGTGCGTTGATATATGGCATGGCCATTGCTTTATATACGTGCAGATCATGACCGAGGAGGAACACCATGAAAGAGCTGATCAGGATGTTCGAGACCATTTGGGTCTCTGTTGCCTTTGCCGAGGCCGGTGAGCAGGAAGCCGCCCGGGAATTCACGGGTCAGGACCTGTACGAAGCAGAAGAAACGCAGACCTGCCAAGCCCTGTAACCGCCGCTTTTTCGAGTCCGAGCATTCCAGGAGGCCCTTTGATGGATGTCACCGTGTTGTTCGATACGCGCTTTGCCGCTCTTTACGGCATGCTGCTCACTTCGATCCTTCTCTTGACCGCCGAAGAGCCTGCCGCGGTACCTCAGGTCTTCCAGAAGATCTGGCGGCACTATAGAATATATCAGGAAATGAGCAAGAAACGATCTTCAGAAAAACCGTCGAATGATTTCTGGGAGATCGATATGACCAATTTCGAGCCCTGATCGGACCAAAGAACCAGGATCAGGAAAGACCTTTGACACAGATCAAAGCTGATAAAAAGTCCTGATAACGGCGGATCACGCAGGATGGGTCTGTCTTAACGTCAAGAAAAGACCTATCCGCCTTTATCGTCTTACCGATCCGACGCTTCCGCGTCAAGGATCCTTCAGGTCCTCTCATCCTTGACATCGCATGATCTCTGTGCTCGCAGCACGACCCCGGACTAGGAAAGCCGGGAGACCTCGAACAGGACATAGACCAACAGCGCCACCGGTCCAAAGCTCACCACATACGACGCCATGTTTCTCACGAACGCCCGGTAGAGGTCCACCCTTCCCATCGCAGCGGGCACCAGCAGCGAACCCATCATGAGCTGCATGACCATGAACGGTCCCGAATGTTGAAAGAGATACTCCAGTTCCATTGCCCTTCTCCTTGACCGCCGTTCTCTTCTTATTTAATTCCGCGCAAACCTGAACTGAAAGGCGTCTCTCGCAAAGTACGCGGAGCGCGCAACGTAAACCAAAACCTTCATGCTTATCTTAATTCAGAATATCCTTATGCTTTTCTTTGCGGCCTGGCGGCTCGCTTGGAAGCGCCTGCTGTTGGTTGCGAGAAACCTTTCTTTCCGTCAGAATGACGTTTATTCCCGGGATGTGAACACTGCAAAGCCTCCCCCTGCGGGGAGGCTTTTGTGCATGCTCTCGTCGTTACATCGATTTCGTTGAAAGCGCCGCGACGTTCATCTTTGCCGCCTCACCTGCCAGCTCGGAGCCCACAAGCGCCTTCTGATACTTGCCGATGATGGTCTTGAACTTCGGAGGGCAGAGAAGCACATCTACCTGCTCGGCCTTGGCGAAGCTGATCACTTCCACTTCCGGATCTCCCTCGGTGGTATAAAAGCTCGCCTTCACTCCCTTGCCCTTCTCGCGGATGATCGCCTTCGCCTCGTCCGTGAAACGCGCTGCCTCGGCCCTCGCCGCGTCCCGCGTGTTCACCGTGGCGTCGTAGTCCGCGAACATCGGGCTGTTGAACACCTGGAGCGCAACCATCTCGCCGCCCTTTGCGCGCGCCTTCTCGATCCCGTAAGCCAGAGCTTCCTTCGCCTGCAGCGTCCCGTCATAAGCAACCATGATCTTCATTGTGAATCCTCCTTGAGATTTATTTTATTATTGCGTCGCTCTTTGCCCTTCATATAGCAGGACGCGTGCCAAAATAATCGGCATGTAAATTCAATGCGTTACAGAAGCGGCGCAGTATTTCTACTGCGGAAGGACATGCAAAGTATTACTGCGGACGCAAGGTGGATGAGACGTTACCCGGGAAATGTGCGGCTTCTCGCGGGAATTTTATTGGAGGTAGAACTGAGGGAAGAGAACATGAGGACATCGGGATCGGGCAGGTTGTCAGAGGCTTCGAGTGATCCGTCCTTGAGCCGGAAAAAGCCGGGGCCGCCTGTATCGCAGACAGGGAAGAGGACAACAACTCACGAACTCAAGCCTGACCCTCTACCGCCCTTATGACCCTCTACGGTCCCAACTCAAACATTATAGTTCTGACCCCAGCGACTCGATCCCGGCCCGCGTGCATAATGAGTACCGAATGTGCCCGGCCATTGTCCTTGACTTCTCCGGCGGCAGAGTTATAGTGCGCGAAGAACGGGAGTTGGAAGGTCCTATTCTTTAGACCGGGAAGGAGGGGCAGGGCAGTCCAATGTTGCACCAGGGAGGCATATCATGGGAACCGCAATGGAAATGAAAGAGAAGACGTACTTTGAGGACGTTGAAAGGGAATTGGAAGGCATCAAGAGGCGGATCTATCTGCTGCGCGAAGAACTTGCCAGGACCTACGGCAAGGACAGCCCGATGCTGATCGCGCAGGACCGTCACCTGGTCGAGCTGGTGGAGTATGTTGGCTGGAAGCTCCAGGTCCTTGAAAAGGGAACGTCCTTCGACTGGAAGACCGCGAGAGGCGCCGGGAAGGACATTCAGAGCGACGTTTCTGTTCGGGAGGCCGAGAGCGGATCCGGACCGGACATTTCCGGAGGGTATCTCGGCGGGTAGGTAATGGTGGACAAACTGCAGCGCGCACGGGACCGGCGAATATGTTATCGCCGGTTTTTGTATTTGGAGGTGTCGACCTGTCTCCGTGTCTGATGGGTTTCTTTTCATTACCGCGGGAGGTGAGGTGGTAGACAGCGCCAGAGTATTCAATGCGCAACGGACGGGCCATGACGATAAGATTATCAGGCAAAAAGAAGAAACTCAAACATTATAGACCTGATAATCATATGAAGGCACCTCAGCATACCAGAGAGGGTTAAGCTCTCTGGTATGCTTCTAGGAAAGAGTCCAATCCAACCTAGGAGGTGCTGCATGAAATTGTACACGGGATTAGATCTGCATTCAAGCAACAGTTATCTCGGCATCATCGACGAAACCCCAGCGACTGTTTTTCAAGCATCTTTTTGGCAGTGAGGAATAGCAGGGGAGGTTCTGTTGCAAGGATTTTAGCGGGCAGCAATTTAGTTCAGGGGCCGGGCAAGAGAGGAAAAATTGGGGAAACCAGGGGGATATTCGTTCTCAAAAGGGAAACGCGCGGACACTGCGGGAGAAGAAGGGGAGGAGCGCTGGATAAATGCTCCTCAGGAAAATCAACATATCATGATATCAGGTCTGACCCCGAACGTTCCTTTAAAGAAAGGTCTTCTTGCACTTCAGGCGAATTACCTCTAGAATAGCCATGCAAATAGTTTCGGAGGCTGATCATGAAAGCAAAAACTGTTTCTCCATCGAAGAAAAGGGCCGGATCTGTTGCAAAGAAGAAGACCCTGTCCACGTCAAAGAAAAGACCGGCAGCTGCCGCGGCAAAAAAGAGGCCAGAGGCCGCCTCAAAGGAAAAGCCTGTTGCTCTCGCACAGCAGAAACGTGAATTGCACAAGCAGGTCATGGAGTTTGTCACGTCGGCGTTCGAAGGTAACCGCATGGCATATTTCGTAAGTGATGGCGAACGCAAAGAGGGTGCCTATATCATGTGTTTTGCTGTCGAAGGTGAAGCCGGGTTCTATAAAATGGACTGGGGCTGGCATTGCAGCCTTGCTCAGGCAAGGGCGGAAACTGTTCTGATGAACAAGAAGCTCGGCCTGAACGAAGAGGAAGTCAATAGGATCATCATTTCGACCATGGGACCGGTGATCCGTCAGAAGAAGCAGCGGTGAGAGAACAACGATGATACCAATGGAAGAGCGGGATAAGGCGTTAGCGGCACTTGGCCCCTTTTGGCCTGAAGTTTCCCTGGTGTTCAGAGAGTGTTATTTATCAGCAGGAAAAGGCGCCCTTCTTGTGTATACGGATCCGGTGATCAATGGTGTTATTCCCACTGACGATGATTACCTGACCAGGAACGATGTTCTTGAAATAATCGACGGCAAAGACCCTAAAGCCGGCCTGGCCGCGCTGTTAGGCAGCTACGACCCCCATGCGGAAGGGATCCTGGTCTTGATCACGAGCTCTGCGAATGCGCCGTTCTTTCATACCGTCAAGCTGATATCGCGGCACAATGCACACGAGGAGATGGGGAGCAAGTAACGCCTCCTACCCGCCCACCCGTTTCGGCCGATACCCGATCCTGCCCAGCTCAGCCATGATCCCCTCGCAATGGTCCCCCTGGACCTCGAGCGCGCCGTTCTTAACAGCTCCGCCAGTGCCGAATTTCGTCTTTAATCGCTTCAGAAGCTTTTCGCTGTCCTCAGCCGAAAGCCGAAGCCCCTCCAGCACCGTGACCGACTTGCCGCCCCTGCCTTTCCGGTCGAGGCGCACGGTTGTCCTGCATGTTGCAGGATCAATAGGAGCCGGAGCGTTGCGCACAGCCGGCTTTCCCTTCCTTGGGATGACCTCTTCGGTCGAATAGACAAGTCTGGAATTGGGATCGGTCATGGAGAGAAAATATCAGAGGGGAAAGGGGAAGTCAAATAGTATGGACCTGGCCCCTGATGTTCAGGCGGAAGAGCCGTGTCATGCTTGAACTTAGTTAATAACGGAAATGTCAAAACAAAAGACCTGAGCCTAAGTAGTCCTAAGTAGTCCCTAAGATGTCTTATTAGAACATCTCTCTGAACTGATCGTAGCGTATTGCAAGCAGCCGCGGATCGGGCCTTAATTCTGGCGACTTTGGGATAAAGATCAACTTCCCGTGAAGCGCCTGAATTGCATGAGCAAGTGTCGGGCCATCCTTCTCTCGTAAAATATCTGGACGCACTTCTATTTTATACTCCGGACTGATGCCGATGAATCTACGATCGAACGCACTGTGGTGGAGAGTACAAAGCGCTAATCCGTTACGAACCACAGGTTCTCCTTCTGGATGAGAATCCGGCATAATATGCGCCGCTTCTAGCATTTCCTCATGACGAAACCGGCAGAATGCACATTGTCTTTGATATGCTTCAAGTACCCTCTCACGAAAGGATCGTTGATGTAGGCGGACGCGAACCGATGACGTAACATAACTTCTACGAGCATCATCAGCCGTTATCGATGTATGAAATACGGCACCGTCAGCAACGGCCTCATGAGCAAATGAGACGTGCTCGGCATCGTCTACCGCTACTGTTACTGCGAGATTCGCAGAATCGTCGCCAACAATGTATACGGGCCAGGTCGCCAAGTATTTACCCGGGACGATGCTGTGAAAATATATGAGTGGAACGCTATGCTGCATTGCTGAACGCAGGCTCTGGTTTTCACGATGTTTCGGGTCAGTTCCTCGATATCGATACCGAAGGAGGCCATCCGTTCCAAATGCATCGTTATATGGACCGCCAGGTGCAGTAGTAATTGATATTGGAAAATCACTTAAAACCTTTGGCTTAAAGATCCCCTGGGGACCCAGTAACGGGCCATGACCCCCGGGGGACCCCCGAGGGTCAGGTCCTGCGGCTTGACATTCCCCGCTTCAAACGCATGCGGCAGCTCACTTCACCCTTTCACGGCACAAACTTCCGGATCTCCAGCCCCGCAATCTTCTTGAAGTGTTTATGGTTCGCGGTAGCGAGCGTGTCATCTTCCCGCAGCGCGGTTGCCGCCATGAGCGCGTCGATCGTCCTCAGCCCGTCCGGTCCCGCATGTGTTTCGAGCAGTGAGATCGCCTTTTCCGAAATATGATCATCGGGATGAATAACGCCGGCGAAATTATCGCGGATGAATTCCTTGACGGTGCGCACTTCCTGCCGGTCACGGCAGCCCTGAACCAGTTCCATAATGCAAAAGGAGCTCACCTGCCGGTCCTTGTACGGAATGCCGGAAATGAACTCCTTTGCTTTTTGATTGCCCCGGAAATACCAGATCAGAACATCAGTATCGAAGATCATCGGCGATACCGTTTTTCCCGCCGCTGATCAAGCCATCGCTGTACGTCCGCTGTTTCCTTTCGGCCCTTCCAGATGCCGAACCCCGCGGTACTGAACGGCTTGTTGGGCTCGCCAACCGGCTTCAGAACAGCGATGGATTTCCCCCGCATGGTGATGACCACTTCATCGCCGTTCCTGACGCGCTTGAGAATGGCCGATCCGTGGTTCCGAAGTTCCTTTGCCGTTGCGGTCTTCATGCGGTCCTCCTAAGTGTACACTTGAAATGTATACTTTAAAGATGCGCCTGTCAAGTCTTTTCGCGGCCCATGATGGTCAAGAACCCCTGAGGGTTTGGAAAATCAGGTTTTGCAGGCACCTCGGGGGTCCAGCTTGGAAAATCAGGACCTACTTAGGGACATACTATAGTCCCCCTGTCAAGAGCAAGTTTCTTTCGCTGAAGTTACAACGCGATAAC